>Ga0302271_10004073_pt1 | contig 11855 bp, 10 predicted proteins | sample III_Bog_N1_1_FD_198767 | JGI IMG/M metagenome (GOLD analysis project Ga0302271, IMG submission 198767) | Peat permafrost microbial communities from Stordalen Mire near Abisko, Sweden - III_Bog_N1_1 | ecosystem: Environmental > Terrestrial > Soil > Wetlands > Peat | place: Sweden: Abisko... | reverse complement strand
GAGGGTTGTTTTTAATCGATCTTTTTAAAATTCAGTCATATTCTATCGTAATGCTATAAAAACACTACAAAAATAATAAAAATGACAGTTTAAATACCACAATTTAGTTTCTTTGTGAAAAAAAAGATTGTTCTGTTTTAAATCAATACAAATACACGCCATATTGTATTAATACGTAATCATATTGGCGAATATAACAACGAAATGGTTATTTACTTAAAAATAATATATCTTATATGATGTCAATATTAATTATCCGGATTCATGACAAAGATACGTAATAAAATTGTGAGAATAATCATTCTTAAGCGTTTCAATAAAGCGATTGTTTTAGTTTTATAAAAGTGTTTTATTCACAAATTATTATAATCCAATAACAAAATGATAATTTATTTTTAATAAATATCCTCTGAAATTCCCTTATGATTAATCAAAGTTATTATAAGCTGTTTCACCATGTTGGGTTTCATCCAGACCAATAGCTTCGTGTTTATCTGTTGCACGTATTCCAACTAGCTTTTCAGTCAGTTTAAAGAGTAAGAATGTTCCAATCCCCGAATAAATGATCGTAGCAAATACGGCGATAAATTGAACTATAAGCTGTCTGTAGTTGCCATAAATGGCACCGCTATAAGCCGGTTGAATAAGAGGTGATGCTAATACTCCCGTTAAAATTGCCCCTAACATACCACCTATTCCATGAACTCCAAAAGCATCCAACGAATCATCATATCCTAATCTTGGTTTTACATAGGCTACCATGCAAAAACATACCAATGAAACAATGATACCAATAACCAGCGCACCCGGTACTCCAACAAACCCGGCTGCCGGTGTTATTGCCACTAGTCCTGCTACAGCTCCGGTACTAATCCCAACCACGGTGGGCCTTTTGTCTATAAACCAATCCAGTAATGCCCAGGTAATGGCTGCTGCTGCTGCTGCAATATGAGTCACCATTAGTGCGTTTCCGGCCAGACCATCAGCAGCCAGTCCACTTCCTGCATTGAATCCAAACCATCCTACCCAAAGGAGTCCGGCACCCATAACGACATAAGTAATGTTGTGAGGTGGAATAGCATGTCTTTTGTAATCTCGACGCTTTCCAAGCATAACTGCCGTTACAATAGCAGCTACCCCTGCATTGACATGAACAACCGTCCCTCCTGCAAAGTCTAAGGCTCCTAATTTGAACAACCAGCCATCAGCTGACCAAACCCAATGGGCTACAGGATTATAAACAAATAACGACCATAAAATGGTGAATACAAAGAATCCTTTGAAACTTATTCGTTCTGCAAAAGCTCCGATAATCAATGCCGGAGTGATTACAGCAAACATACATTGAAACATGATAAAAACCAGATGGGGAATAGTACCAACTGCAACCCCGTTTAAACCCATTTGAGAGTGTGAGATAAAATATGGGCTTAAATCGGTAATTTTTATATTATTCAAAAAAGCCCAGTCTAAGCCACCGATATATGGAGCAAGAAAACCGGTTGAACTTCCAAAAGATAAACTATAACCACAAACTACCCATTCTATGCTGATGGCTGCAGTGATGATAAAACACTGCATAAAAACATTCAATACATTTTTGCGACGAACCAAACCTCCATAAAAAAGGGCTAGTCCTGGAATCGTCATTAATAAAACAAATGCAGTAGCAACAATCATCCACGCCGTATCACCGGCATTTATTGTTGGAGCTGCTATTGGGGTCGTTGTTTGTGCCAAAAGTGTTGGGACAGATAACAAAGTAAGAACGAAAGTCAGTATGATATTTCTCTTCATTTTAATTTATTCTAAACAGTTGGATTGATTATTTTTTACTTACTCCTTGTTAAATAATGCTTCAGGTCCTGATTCCCGTGTCCGGATGCGTATCGTGTCCTGAATGTCGTAAATAAAAATTTTACCATCACCTGTTTCACCTGTCCAGGCTGAATTTAATATGGCGTCAAGTGTTTTATCCAGGTTGATATCCCGAACTACAATTGAAATCATTCTTCTGTGTATATAATTCGATTGAAAGACCTGCCCCCTGACAATCTGTTCTTCAGTTGATCTGCCCAATCCGGTAATATCCCAGTATGAAAACCATTCAATGCCTGCATCGTATAATGCCTCTTTGACATCTTCAAATTTAGACTTCCGGATTACTGCCTCAATTTTTTTCATGTTTTTTTGTTTTTATTGTTTAGTTATATAGTTTGTATTCCGATACAACGAAATTTGGTCTGTATTTTTGTTGGTAATGAAAGAATTGACCATCTGCAATATTTTTATTTATGGTTTTTTCTTCCTGCTTCAGGGTACAAAAGTAGATTAAATTTGTTGAATACAAAAGCATTTTGACAATAAAATACCTAAAAAAGCTACATTTAGGTATGATTTGTTGTGAATTAATACATTTATGTAGTAAATGACTGTTTCGGGTTGACATATTTTTAGCGTACGTAGAACGGGAATATATGCCTGATTCAACTAATTTCATTGCTGTTGGATTGTTATGAAAAGAGAAATGCCGTGCAAACAGGCTTGTTTTAAAAAGAATGCAGGCTATTCCTTGCGAAATAGCCTGCTGGTGTTGTAACAAGATTGTTTTACTCTCGTTTATTTAGATTCCTTTAGTGATTTCAATTACACTTATACGAAAATTAATTGTACCAAAATGTATATGGGTAACAAAACTATCAGTGAGAATTTCCACATATATCCGAAGAAGCCTGGCATTTTTATACCGCTTTCTTCGGCAATCGATTTTACCATAAAGTTCGGACCATTGCCAATGTAAGTCATTGCACCAAAAAATACTGATCCAATACAAATAGCCCTTAATATAATTTCCGGAACTCCTGCCATCATTGTCCCTGCAGATAATGATACCGGAAGTCCGCTCAGAACCAGACCGTGAGCTAAATCATAAAAAGCAACTGCAGTAGGTGTATTATCAAGGAAAGAACTCAGCGCTCCGGAAGCATACAAAAACTGCCAGGGTTCGGTTACTCCAAAGCTTGCTGCGTTTTTTGCCAGCCATATTAAGGTGGGTGCCATGGTTACAAATATACCCAGGAAAAGATAAGCAACTTCAAGTATCGGATCCCACGAAAACTTATTGTTTTTTCGAACTTCCTTTTTGGTATAATATAAAGACATGACTGCAAGTATAACCAGAACCATTTCTCTCAGGTACTTTAACCAGATAGAGGCATTTTCTTCACCCATCTGAGGTATATTCCCTTTATTAATAAAAGCAACCGCCAGAACAACGCCGATTAGAAATAAAAAGTTAATGTTGCCGGTTATCCGTATAGGTTTTATACGAATATAATCTTCCGCTATATTTACCCAGGTTTCTTTTTTGTAATAAAAACGGTCAACAAAGTAATAGATGAATAACAACAATGTACCTGTAAATATCCATTCAGGGAATAGATTTAAAAACCATGTAAACTCAGCCCCTCGCAGGTAAAGCATAAATAACGGAGGATCACCAAGTGGTGTTAAAAGTCCTCCACAGTTAGCTACTGCTGCAATGAAAAATAATATTGTATGAGTCGTATAACTTCGTTCCTGATTGGTCGTAATTACCGGGCGGATAAGAAGCATAGCAGCACCGGTGGTACCCATGATAGATGCCAATACATATCCGATACCCAGAAATAAAGTATTGTTCAATGGTGTAGCCTTAATATCGCCAGACAGATGAATGCCTCCTGTAATTACAAATAATGAACCCAGTAAAATCATAAACGGAATATAATCATACATGATGGTGTCTGTCAGACTTTCCGACAGCCCGTTTACCAGCATATAAATTGTTACCGGAATACCCAGGATAAGAGAAACCAGAAGTTTGTTTTTATTCTGACCCCACCACTTTTCAGCAATAAGCGGACCGATGGCAATTGCAAGAAGCATTACGATAAAGGGAAATGAACACCATAAGGGTATATCGAAAATATCTTTCATTCTTATAAGTTAATTTTATTAAACTGGGGAATCAGAGTCTTTTTTATATTTCCTTAAAATACATATAATAATTCCGAACTTCTACTTTGCTAAATTTCATAACTGTTTGGTTATTCTATTTGACTGGATTGCAATAAATATATTTTTTAAGTCAGTTTGAATAAAACCACCTGACTGTTTATGCGCAAAGATACAATAATACCGGCATAGACAAAATACCTTTCACTGATAGATAAAAATGAAACAGGCAGTCAAATTGGCAGAGAGTTTATATTTGTTTTCAGTCAATAAGGTAGTACATTGACATACAAATAAACAGGCCATTTCTCACGAAATAGCCTGTCTGAAACAATAAAACTAAAAAACACACGATTAGTTGTAAGCAGTTTCACCGTGTTTGCGTGAAATATTAAATTCGAAACTTGTCATTTAATAATAAATGTGGAACCCTACTACTGTAAATAAAATACCTGCGAGATGATTTACCATCACAAAATGCTCCACATATTCCTGTTATAAATAAAATTATTCAATGAGAAACTTATCCTTGAAAGAAGTACGAGCTTCTCTTATACGTATAAAAATCTTATTCTTTCATATACAACGACTCATCACCTCTTTCCTTAGTACGGATACGGTATGACTCTTCGATGGTAGAAACAAAAATCTTTCCATCTCCTACTTCACCCGTATAGGCATTCTCTAAAAGGCAATCAACAGTTTTCTTCAGGTTTATATCACGTACTACAATAGATAAGGAAAGTCGTGAAATGAAATCAGTATCAGAGGATCCACGGAATATCTCTTTCTTTTTCCGTTCGTTTCCTACTCCAAACGTTTCAGAATATGTAAAAAAATCAATGTCAATGGCATGCAACGCTGCTTTAACTTCATCAAATTTTGAGCGTCTGATTATGGCTTCTATTCTTTTCATAATAAATAATAGTTTAATAATTTAATAACGTTAGTTAGTGTGACTCTATGTATATCAAAATTAGTTCTTTTGAATGAGAGTACAATCACTTTTTTATAAAATTAATTGGTTTAAAACAGGAGTTTTTTTATTACTCCTGTTTTATTCCATTCTCAATATATTAATCAGTATACGCTTCTGCTCCATGTTCAAATACATCCAATCCACCAGGACCTGTTTCACCTTCCGGTTCAACGCGTAATTTAAACGGATAAGGCAATTTACTCACTCCATACATGACGATAAATGAAACCAGTAAAGTTGCTGCTGTTACAGTAAAACTGCCTACTGCCTGAGCTTTTAGTACATCAAAACCTCCACCGTAAAACAAACCTTTTACTACAGCTGCTGCAGAGTTATCTGGACCTAAAGGACCTGTAGCCCCATATTGACCACTTGCAAATAATCCGAGTGACAAGGTTCCCCAAATTCCGGCAAACCCATGTACAGATACTGCTCCTACAGGATCATCAATACGAAGAAATTCCAACAGGTAAATTCCACCAAATACAACTAAACCGGCAACTAACCCAATCAACACTGATCCGAAGGGAGATACCCAATAACAAGGACATGTGATGGCTACCAGTCCGGCTAACATACCGTTTAATGCAAAACCTGTATCAAATTTTCCTTTAAATGGTCCAATCCACAGGGCGCACAACATAGCTGCCAATGATCCTGTACAAGCTGCAAGAGTTGTATTTGCGGCCACACGTCCGATGCCTTCATAGTCCATTGCTGACAATGTGCTACCCGGGTTAAAACCATACCATCCAAACCACAATAAAAACGCACCAATGGTTGCTAAGGGTAAGCTGTGAGCTGCAGGTAAACCACCACGTTCTTTATCATCCCGTAAGAAGATACGTCCGATACGTGGCCCCAGAACTATTGCCCCGGCCAATGAAACCATACCACCAATGGTATGAACTACTGTTGATCCGGCAAAGTCACGGAAAGGTTGTCCCAAAGTCGGTAAGAAATGTCCCGGAGTTCCCATTAATGCTAAGAATCCGTCAGGACCCCAGGCCCAGTGACCAATAATAGGATAAATGATGGCTGTAACGAATATACTATAAATTATATCACCACGGAAACTTGTACGTCCAATCATTGCTCCTGAGGTAATGGTTGAAGCGGTATCAGCAAATGCAAACTGGAAGATCCAGTGTGCTAATATAGCTACACCTGTTGAACCATAAGTTGCAGGTACATCTTGCAAAAAGAAATATTGTTGTCCGATAAATCCGTTTCCTGCACCAAACATAAAGGCATATCCAATGGCCCAGAACGATACACCGCAAATGGCTGTATCCAGAGTGCATTCTACCAGAATATTTACAGTTTCACGCTTACGGGCAAATCCTGCTTCCAACATCACGAAACCTGCCTGCATACCGAATACCAACGCTGCAGCAACAAGTGTCCAAACCGTGTTAAGCGAATTGATCACTGCTGTTTCATGTGCAGTATAAACATCGGCTGCATGAGCTTCTGATCCTGTTATTAATCCAGGAAGGATAATCATGGCAGCTACAACTGCTGCTAATCCTAACATTTTCCCAGCGAAAAGCGTAGCGAATAGTTTCCAGTCTTTTGGCTTGGATATGTTTTCTATGAATTTAGAAAAATAATCCACCATTCTTGAATTGTTTGATTTATTGTTCATAATCTATTTTTTTAATTATTTTATCGTTTTATTGTTTCACTTATAATGTTATCCCTGCAACGAAATAGATTGAAGTAGGTTTTTTCGATGCATCATAATTTTTATTACTCAAATTCGCTCCTAAAATCCCGTATACCGGCAAACTGAACTTGTCTGTAATCGCTATTGCTTTGTTTACTTTTACTCCAATATTTGTAATTGCAAATCCTGAAGTATTGTACACCATTAAACTTTTAGTGACCGATGCTCCGCAAAACACCTTTACATTCGCTGTGATAGGATAATTCAGTTCGGCATAAGTCGAAAAAGCGGCTTTTCCCGTTGCCAGTGTGTCGGCACCTGCAAACATAGTATTTACTGACACTCCCAGTGGAAATGTAGCTGGTCCGGTATAAGCAAGTGATGCTTCAAACATGTGATCAGTTCCTTTGCCATAATAGAAATAACCTTTCGGTTGTCCAAAAGTCCAGTTGTAATCGGTAACTGTCAATGCAAATGCACTCGAGAAGGCATAGGTGGCATACAAATCCACTTCCTTTACATTACCTAAAAAACTGCTGGATGCCCATGAACCTAACGTCAGGCCACCGGTTGTAAATGAAACGAAAGGCTGAATGTTGGGGCTTCCTAATGTAGGATTGCCTGCAACATAACGATCCTGTGGAACGCCACGCCAAACATAAGAACTTACAATGTCTGCCCCTGTTGCAAATTGTGCTTTTACGTTCATTGTTGCTAAAACTGCAATCACGAAGATTGCTAAAAATCTCATTTTTTTCATACTTGCAAATTTTAATTTATAGATAATAAATAATTGAATTCGTTGAATGATTCTGAAAGCATTTTTCTTTATATTACCTATAATGCTTTTCAGTTTGTTACTTTATATGCATAATTGAAATCCTTTTATCTGTAATAATTAAAATTAGATATCATTATGTTTATATTACGTTGCAAAAATAATCACAATGATACCATTAAACAACAATATATATCAAAAAGATATAAATAAGTTTTATTGCATTACAATATGACAGCATATAATGTATATTGCTTACATATGTATGTTATTATGCCTATTTAAGTTATAATATGGTATTCAGCGAGAGGAATTAATTACAGTTTTAAAGAAATGCAACGGGTTATTCTATCGATATTATATCGATTTTCAGTTTTCAGATGAATTATTTCTCTTAAATTCGATATAAATAATGAACTGACAGATAAAAATCATACGTTTTTTATGTGCAAAACAAAATTATGACTCATCTTTCATTACACTTATTTTTCAGGGTGAAACTATTTGAAAAGAGCGGAATATTTTTACCGAATATCCTGTAGTGCCGAAAGTGTATAATCAAAAAGACACGCCCGGGTTTCCCCTGAGCGTGTCTCCTAATGAAAATGTGTATGTTATGTATGTCAGATATACAATCTCTTCATAGCTTCAATGGTGTTATCACGGCTACCAAAGGCTGAAAACCGTACATACCCTTCGCCGCTCGCACCAAATCCTGCACCCGGGGTGGTAACAATATTCTTTTCTTTCAGTAAATAATCGAAATACTGCCAACTGGTCATTCCTTTCGGTGCTTTTGCCCATACATACGGTGCATTGACACCTCCAAAAATAGTATAACCTGCCTTTATCAGACCTTCACGAATGATCCGTGCATTTTCAGTATAAAAATCAATCAGGGCTTTTACCTGCTTTTTGCCATCCGCAGTATATGTTGCTTCAGCCGCCCGCTGAACAACATAGGATGTCCCGTTAAACTTCGTACACTGACGGCGGTTCCATAGTTTATTGATAGATACCTCACCACCGTTTTCCGAATACCCCATCAATTCTTTAGGTACAACAGTATACCCACAACGGGTTCCTGTAAAACCGGCTGTTTTTGAAAAACTCCGGAATTCAATAGCTACTTCTTTTGCTCCTTCAATTTCATATATACTATGCGGCACATTTTCTTCCGTAATAAATGCTTCGTATGCAGCATCAAACAAAATTATTACTTTGTTTTCACGTGCATATTCCACCCATTCGGTCAGTTGTTCCCGGGTAAGAGTTGTTCCCGTCGGGTTGTTTGGATAACAAAGATACACCAGATCCACCACTTCATCAGGTAATTCAGGAACAAAGCCGTTTTCCGCATTACAGGGTAAATATACCAGGTTCGTCCATTCACCGCTTTTTGTGGGATCACCCGCTCTGCCTGCCATGGCGTTCGTATCCACATACACCGGATAACTTGGATCGGTAATCGCCACCCGGTTATTGATATCAAATATATCGCCGATATTTCCGGTATCACTCTTGGCGCCATCACTTACAAAAACTTCATCCATATCAATTTGTATTCCCTTTGAAATAAAATCGTTCTGAACAATGGCTTCCCTTAGAAAAGCATATCCCTGTTCGGGACCATATCCCCTGAACGTGCTTTCGCTCCGTTGTTCATCGGCTGCCTTGATCATGGCATCCACCGATGCATCGGGTAGGGGAAGGCTCACATCGCCTATTCCCATTCGGATAACAGGTGCTGTCGGGTTTTCGTCCTTGTGTTGGGCTACACGTTTTGCAATCTCTGAAAATAAATACGTTGCCGGGATCTTAATGAAATTTTCGTTTATCTGTGCCATGTCTTAGTAGGTAGTTAGTAGTAGGTAATTAGTAGTAAGTAGTTGGTAGTAAGTAGTTGGTAGTAAGTAGTTGGTAGTAAGTAGTTGGTAGTAAGTAGTTGGTAGTAAGTAGTTGGTAGTAGGAAGAAATTTAAAGTAAGTAGTTATACATTAAGTTTAAATTTTGTTTTTATAATAGTTTGTAATTTGTTGCAACACTTTGCTACCGACTACTTACTACCGACTACTAACTACCTACTATTAAAGACTTCCTTCGAAAACAGTAGTTGCTCCGCCGGTCAGATAGACATGATTGTCAGCTTCGTTCCATTCAATGACAAGCTCGCCGCCCAGTAGTTCAACAGTGGTTTTTCGTGCCGAATGACCGTTCAGGATGCCTGCAACTACTGTGGCGCAAGCGCCTGTGCCGCATGCCATTGTTTCGCCGGAACCTCTTTCCCAAACGCGCATTTTTAGCCGGTCTTTTGAAATAACTTCTACAAATTCCACATTCGTACGACGTGGAAAAATAGGCGCATTTTCTATAATGGAACCCGTTTTAGGTAAATCGAGCCCGCTAATGTTTTGTGTAAAAATAACAGCATGCGGGTTTCCCATTGAAACACATGTGATGCCATATTCAATACCCGGACCGAAAATAGTCGGTACGTTTACTATAGGTGAATTATCCAGGGTTGTCGGTATAAGTGCTGCATCGAGGATGGGTTCACCCATATCCACGGTAACACTGTCTACCAGTTTATCTGCCCCTAAAAAGAGTGTCAGTCTTTTTATGCCTGCCAATGTTTCAAGTGTCAGGTTGGTTTTTGTAGTCAATCCCTTGTCATAAACATATTTGCCGATACAACGGGAAGCATTGCCACACATTTCGGCTTCCGAACCATCTGCATTCAGCATTTGCATGCGGAAATCGCATGTTTCGGAGGGTAATATCAACACCAGCCCATCAGAACCAATGCCTTTATGCCTGTCACTGTAGGCAATGGCAAATTCTGTGGGGTTTTCAATATATTCTTCAAAACCATTCACGTAGATATAATCGTTGCCGATTCCGTGCATTTTTGTAAATTTCATTTCAGATAGCGTATTTGTGTTGTTGGATTGTCAATATAGTTGCAAAATTAATATCTATATCATAAATAATATTGAAAAGGATTCAATCGTTTTTAATTATTATCATTTAATTATAAATTGATTATATTCCGTATGTTTTAGTTCTATATAATATGTAATTGACAATGTTTAATTTCAAAATGATATTGATCGTAATTGTAATGAATGGTTATTATTAAAAAAATGAATACACGTTAATCATGTAATGCATTTATAAACTGCCTCTTTACACGATAAACAGGAAATAAACGTTTAACGAATATTTATATCCCACTGTAAGAAACAAAAGCACCCGTAATAAGTTTACGTGTGCTTTTGACTGATGTTACTTTGAAAAATTATTTTCCTTGTGCCTGTGCGTCGGTAATCATTTTTGCACTTGCATACATGTACACTTCTACCCTTCTATTGGCAGCTCTGCCGGTTGCAGTTTTATTATCAGCCACAGGCTGGGAGTAGTTTTTACCTGTAATTTCTTTAAACTGAGTTTCTGTTACATTTTGTGATGTCAGAAAATTAGCCACTGCCTGTGCACGATCCTGCGAAAGTTTCTGGTTTATATCCAACGTTCCCTGGTTATCGGTATGCCCCAAAATCGTGATATCCATAGTTGGATTTGCCACTAAAATCTTTGCGAATTTTATCAGTGCATTCTTTGACGCCGTATTCAAAACGCTTTTACCCGTCTGGAATAAAATACCCGAGTCAAACGTTACTTTCAACGCTTTCAAATTGTTCGCATCCCTGATACTATCCACCCTGGCTCCTTCAATGGCAGCGGCCTGAGCGGCGGCTTTATCCATTTTTTTGCCGATAATGATACCGGTTGTTGCACCCACAGCTGTTCCTATACCGGCTCCAATAGCGGCGCTGGTAGCATTTTTGCCGATCAGGGCACCTATTCCTGCGCCAAGTGCTGCACCGGCACCTCCGCCAATTAAACCACCTTTAGCTGTGTTATTCAATGTACTGCAACCTCCAAGCAACATAGAAATGCAAAGTGCGATGGCAATAAATGAGTTTGTTTTCTTCATAATTTCTTTTTTCTAATGATTTGTACTAAAATAATTTACGTTTATCCTTCAATACTCTCCTTTAAGCCCGATAAAGGGCAACTAGGTTTTGCAATTTTATACTATATTAAACAGACTATTAATAAAAAAGTTAAGAAGAAAAATAATATTTTATCATATTAAACATTAATAAGCATTTATATAGATATGCTATAAATAGCTGGAAATTTAAATGTCCTATTTTATAAACAAAAAAGATGAACGAAGATTGAAGTTGACGACTTGTCGAAATTTACAGTTCTTATCACATTCTGGTTGTCGGATTTTAATGGCTGTCGGATTGCCTCATAATCTCACCCATTTCAGGTTTTCATTTGATCTGCACCTCTCCAATGTATAAAGAGAAATTCGAGAGATCTCAGAGGGGCTTTGTTGAGGTTTACCCCTCCTAACCCTCAAC
>Ga0302271_10004072_pt1 | contig 11857 bp, 5 predicted proteins | sample III_Bog_N1_1_FD_198767 | JGI IMG/M metagenome (GOLD analysis project Ga0302271, IMG submission 198767) | Peat permafrost microbial communities from Stordalen Mire near Abisko, Sweden - III_Bog_N1_1 | ecosystem: Environmental > Terrestrial > Soil > Wetlands > Peat | place: Sweden: Abisko... | reverse complement strand
TCTCAAGAAAGCTGCTGATATTTGTTTTACATCTGCTTAATCAGATAATAGAGATCAAAACAAAAGATATTTTTTCAAAATTCACTCATAAAAATATTGTTTGAACATCTTAGAATCAACTTACAATTCAAACATAAATGAGTGGAAATCCCCGAGTGCCTCCTCCTTAGTAACCACCATAATTCAATCGCGCTCCTGGCATGTCAAATTCAAAGGTGAAAGTAAGTCAAGCAGTGACATTTTATAGATTTATCCTTGGTGGTTTAGGCTATGGAAGTATTGACTTCATCAGTAAGTCTATTTTCGGTGAAGGCAATCATACCCAAGCATTGAAAGCATATCAAGCTGAAACTTCTGAGAAAATTCGTGAGATTGAGTTCTCAAAAGAAAAAATGCTCTAGAAACTCAGCGAGCATGCTAGTCTTGTTGAATTGCAAGAATAACTCAACTCAAGTTCGTAGTCTGATTCGTCTATTAAATGCTTTATTTATGGGTTTTTAGCTACTAATCTTGGAGGTGTCTTCCACTCAAAAGTGAATCAAATCTTCTCGAAAAAAGGATACTCAGCAAATAAGAAAATAATCTTCTTCTCTCCATTTGCCTTTGTGCCATTTTATCTATTCTGTGGAATATATGATAAACTGCCATTTGGCGAAATCGCATCGAGGATGGCTTATGATTTCGTTCCACTTCTTGGTATCAGACTATTTGGGGATATTATCCGACACAAGTAGTTTTCATCTGCTGAACATGCTGCAATATAAGCAGGTAATCAATTTATGAGTAGCCCTAAATAGCTAATCGTTCTCCACACTGCTTTGAGAGGAATCTACATTTTCGCAATGGATACACTTTACCATAAACGAGTAACACTCTTTTGAGATGGATTTATGTGCAAAAGTTCATGTGTCTGTGTTGAGAAACAAAAAATCGAAATTGTGAAGAAGAAAAGGCTTTAAAAAATTGATGATCTCTTTTAAAAGAAGATGAAGGGGATTTATTTGGGTTAACTTTACTGATCCTTGAAGTTTAAAGGATCTATTTTACAAAAATCACAGAAAAAGTTAAAAAAAACACAGAATCCCTAACACAATTAGTTTATGTAATTTGTTCTCTGCAGACACTGCACATGATTTTTTAATTATTAGTGCTAAGAAACAATAATTAATTCGATTGATATGAGTGATCCAAGACACAAAGTAGAGACTATCTCGAAATTTCCCAAGGGTGATATCTACGATGAATATGATCCAGAAGATAATCCTGATAAATTCGATTACTTGAAAGCCAAATACATCTTTAGATTTCCTTTTACGATCACTTCACTCAAATGGGGATTAGCTCTTGGTTCCATCTTCGGAGTACACAATTACATCAAAACAAGTATAACACATTATCAAATCTGAGGTTTAACTTTCTACTAATGTAATTTCTTCTTAACTCATAGGGAAACCTTAAAGTGCAGCATTCTGGTTCGTATGGGGCACTATCCTAACAGCGCTTCCAATCTGGTAACTTAAAACTTTTCAGACAAAGAAACAACTAAACTTAAAATGAAGCATTCTGTTAATTGTTTTTGTTTTGTGAATTTATTATTAGGGGCTTTTTCATGTTTAAATACTCGTTCTACACGATGACCTTGCGCAAGTTTGAGATCGATCAATATTAAAATATCGAAGATGCTCATCTTGTCAAGTCGTACATGATGTACAAGACAGGAACATATGATCCAAATGTCAAAGATGATGTCTTAACTAGTAAATTAGAGAAACTCTCTAAGAAAGCCTTCAAAGAAGCATCTCAACTCGATGATTTACTTGAAAATGCTCACGATGAAGAATTTGAACTAGTTCCAAGTCAAAGCCCTGCATAACATGAACAAGAAACCCTGGAACAAACTGCATCAACTCAATGAAATATGGTCTTGTTTTTATCATTTATGCATACATAATTTCAAGTATTCTAGATAAAATCTATCTTTTTTACAAAGTATTTTCAGCTTCACGGGGGGAGGGGGGGAGGATAAACTACCCAAAAGAAAAACAAAGATGCTAAGCCTTGAAGGAGAGAGAACATAGGTTTGCTTATAAAAGATCAAAATGAGAAAGAAAAAGAAGAATACATAACTTGAAATAGGGGAAGATTTAATAAATGAAAACAAGGATATAAACATATACATACATTTTAGAAATATCTTACAGGGTTGTAAATCATCTTGTGCCTTCAAATCATATGAATTAATACATTTAATTGAATGTTACTGTGTCTATTCAACTTTGGAATATCTGAATAAGTTAAATTACAGCTAGATAGATACCCACAGCAGATATCACAAAATAGAACGCAAATCTAACGTAGATGTGTCTGTTAGTTAGTTACTTATGTGGACCACAAATCCTCGAGTTATTGTTATTCAGAACATTCGAGGGAGTTGATAAATTAGATTATGTATTATCTGAGTTTATTAGTCTATTTTGCAATTACTTTTTATCATCATCACACTGATACTACGTCTTAATTTTACTCTCTCCATCTCCTTCTTCTTGACTATTCCCTGACAGCTTAGTTATGCAAGTGAGATGAATAAGTATCGGAAGGAAATATACAATCACAAATCCTACTACAGCTCCAGTTATCCCGATAACTACCCCAGGATTCAAATTTAGCATATTTATCAGTGAACAACTGCCTGCAAAGACTACATTGAACCCGAAATAAGCTAATTTCGGAGCTACACTAGTGGGATATATGAGATTTAAGAATTGAGTCTTGGATACAAAGCAAAAAAGTGGGAAGGCAGTCACGAGATGTCCAGCGAAGAACAAATTAATTATAAACGGTGCTATGCTGTCCGAATCAAAATATTATGTGATTGTATAAGCTGTGTCGGAATGTGGTCTTCCTACAATTCCATATGATCCAAATATTCCGATGATACCATAAATCCCTGCAGCTACCATATATCCGATGCTCATGTCTCTGTTGTTGTTTTCAGCTTTTTCATTTGTACTCATGATCTAAGCAATCGCGTTGTGTACCATGAACGCTAATGCAAAACTTCCAGCTATTCCAGCGATGTCAGTGCTGAAATAATTGACTTCGCCGAGATTTCCAGAGATTCTTCCAGCGATTAAGTTATCGAAAAATGTGTAGATCACAAAGCACACGTACATGCCTATTGCGAAGAAACCTAAAGGAAAACAAATGGAGGGAATGAAGCAGAAATTAGATGAGATTGCTGTGAGAAAGAGAAAGCATACTAAGACATATTGAGATATGGGAATAGTTTACCTGCATGTGCTAATTTGATGATGGAAGTAATGTTCTTAATGAAGAACATCGGTGAAAGTGCGACAATAGCGATCAAACCAAAGATCTAAATTGAAAACTTATCGAAGACAATCGAGGAATTCATATCAAATTAGGAGACATAAAAGCTGTCTGATACACCGGTTTTGGAGAAAATAAAGCAGAATAGTGGATACATCGTTTAATTTATGAGAAGAAAGTAGATATTGCCAACGAGAAACATTAACAAAGAGCTACTGAAATTAAAGAGTACAGTGTATTTCTTTCCTAGAGTACGCTGAATGAGCTGGATTATGAAGGTAAAAGATAAATTATTAATGGGGTGATATATAAAGTAGAATTGAAAATCTGATTATTAGTGTTTTACTTAAGATAGATCTGTTTCGTTAGAGTTGAGATGAAGGAGATACAGTTGACTAGTTTTCATTGAGATCAATCCAATCACGAGCATAATAATGATACTCATGATCAATCCACTCTTGGCAAAGCTCTAAAGATAAGGAAAATAAACCAATAAACAACCAAGACAATGAATGATAAAATTGCAAAAAAGTCAGAATATTGAACGAGATATTTAGAAAGGTAAAAAGAAGTAGAAAAAGAATATTGAAGAAATTCTTTTTTATTTTTTACGATTGGAATGACTAGACATACTGATCCAACCATTGAATTTGTGAGAGCAAAGATCGTGCTTGCTGATGAGACTTTATGAGATGCTGCAAATGAGGATTTTGCTAGATTAATCGAATCGGAAATTTCTTATCTAGTTGATCCTTTTCGTTTCATTTCTGTTTTCACAGCTTCAAGGCACTCTGATTATCCAGCTAGCTACTCGATTGGTGCTACAAATCCACGAGAGGAGTGAGATAATAGACTCATGAAATACTAAAAATGTTATCAGTAATTTTTTATGTACAATATTTTTTGTTTTGTAAATTTATCCTTTAAGTAATTGTTGTTCTGGAAAATGTTCATAAGGAGAAGATGCCGAGTTAACTGGGATTTCAACGAAAGATTCTGAAGCTAATTTTAAATTGTAAAAGAATTAACCCTGCAACCTTAGAAATCTACCTTTCTAAATTTCTTAGATTAACTTCTTTTACTATGAGGTTGCTTCTTGGGGGCAAAAGATCAAATAGATTGTTTTGGAACTACTCGCTATAACCAAAATTGCATATTATTTTAGATGACACCATCAGTCTGGACCAATTTAGGTTATTAATCTAGTGATTTTGACTTTAATACGAACTGCAACACAGAGGAGAGGATTAGAAAACGCTTTCAAAAATAGATATTTGGAGTATTATATTTATTTTCCTATCCTTGTGCATTTTATTCTTATTGTTTTTTGAGGGAAAGAGGGCCTTTTATAGTTAAGTAGTTTGTTTGCATTTATTAGTCTAACTGAGTTCTTTATTTAGCACTTTTATTCAATTTTAAACAAATATTTTTGCTCTTTGAAAAAAAAGAGTAGAATGTCTATTCAATGTTCTAAAATTTCCCAAAAATGATCATAAACTGTTTTTGTATTTGTTAACAAGTGATTCTTTTTCAGCAAGTACAATTTCATAAATTGATTGCTTTTGACAAATACTATTGCATTCATTCATAATTTAGTTTTATTAATAAAAACTAATAAATATTGATTGATAATATCCATCTTTAAGACAAGATCTCACAAGCTTGAAGAAAAATATTATTTTTAGAATTCCAGTTCATCTTCAATACTTTGATGAATTCAAATCAAAAAATCATAACAAATAATTTATTTTTGAAGAAATAATTTTTAGTTTTGTTGATACTCAAAATAAGCTAAAAATTGTATTTTTTTAAGCTTAATTCATTTTTTTTTATCTTCCAAGAGCTTTATACATTGAACAAATGGTTTTCAATTATTAACCCCTTTAAATTAGTATGCTTTTTAATTAAATCTTCATTAATCCATTCATTCTTTGATCTGATAAATTAAGATATCAAAATAAGATTATTTTTCCCTTATCTCTCTCCCCTCCTCCCCCCACAAGATCTTTTTATTAAAAATCTATCAAATAATCAAAGAGCCGTTAATTATTTTTTAATAATAATATTTATTTGGACTAAATGCATCTGATTTTCATTCTAATTGTATGTCCCAAGGATTTCGCGCAAATTTATTAGCTCCCTTAAGATTGATTATCTGCTAATTTGAAAGTATAAATATTACCAAAAGCATGGTGACATGATGGGTTTTAGTTACCTTTTCACGTAACCACAGCTTGAATATGAGAAATAAAGTAGAAAGAAGAAAAACTAACTAAAGTAGAAAAGATGAATCCCCTCAAAATCCTTACTCCATCAAGAAAAGCTATTCATTGGAAAGTTCCTTGCTCTATTTATTCAAGAGGAGATTGAATGAATTGGAGCAGCGACATAAAATAATATCAATGCTAGATGAGATGAAAACAAAAGTAAAAGAAGATTGTAATCGTAAATGAATTACATTCTTATTCTTTCTGCTTTTGATCATCTGATATTCTGATCATCGGAGATAGGCAAAGGTAAGTAATATTATCATTTATATGACTTTATTGATTAAACGATGAATGAAAAATACAATCCATTCTTGGATTTGATGAGCTGAACACTTGTGAATAGAATTGAAAGAAAAATAATAATTCTTTCATGCTTTTAACACCTAAAATTAATCATATTTCGACTATGATTCCACTAATTCATCCACATTCATATCTACTTAATTAGTGAGATAATTCCTTACTAAAAATAATAGAGAAAAATGCCTCTTTTAAAGACTAGCAAACCCTCATATCCTCCCAAACAACCCCTCATACCCTCCCAAACAACCCCTCATACTCTCCCAAACAACCCCCCCTTACTCTCCAAAACAACCCCTCATTCCCTCCCAAACAACCCCTCATACCCTCCCAAAACAGCCTACTCAATCACTTTAATCCTATTGATTATCTTAATAGCTTCACCCATATTTCCTCTCAATTTGCTAATTTCTTAAAACCGCAATTCAAATTAACTTAAAAATTAGTTAACGTTTGAATAGCATGCGCTTTAGATGTACTTAAACCAATACCACGTTCATTTCTTACAGTTGCTAATTTTAAACTTCAAGAAATGAAAAGTTAGGTGAGCTAATATTCAAAATGGCCTTTGTACTAATAATAATGGATGATCAGAAACTCAGAGAGAGTGCTTTTGGTGCTCAATATGATGATTAATTAGTCATTTGTCAGACAATCTGTTGAAGAGAAAGAACATAATGAAATTAATTATTGAATTTTATAATTTTTTCATTTCATTCTGCTCACAAATCCAATGAATATCTCTCGATATTCATTACTAAGCATATTCATATCATTCTCACTTGTCTGCTTTTGGAGCAAGTTGACATGGAGAAATATCTTTCCCATTACTCAAAGCTAAACGATTTCAATCAGATTAAAGATAACTTGCATATTCTGATCAATTAATCTACTTATCATACTGACCATTAGCATATTCGACTTTAGAATCGATTGGTTTTGAGGGATGAGAAATCCCCCGATGTTTTTAAGTGGTTCCTTGAATCAATAAATGAGCTTTTATGTGTTTTTAGTTTAGAATTTGATGAGTTAGAGAGAAGAAAAGATCAAAATGAAGAGAAAAATGCAATAAAGCTGCTTTTAATTGAATTTATATGAATGAAAAACTCACACCTATTCTGATCGAAGTCATACTCAAGAGCACACAGCGGCATGGAGAAAATAAATGATAAAAGAAATTAATTTCTATGTGCGATTGATTATCTCTCGAACAAACAGCTTAGTTTATATTTGCATGTTCTTTGAATTTGTTGTATTGTTTTGTTGTCGCTGTTGCAGCAGGGTGGCTGCTGATTTTGTTGTTAAAAAAAGACAACTTACGAAAGAGAGAAAGTGAGATAAATTTAAAAGCTCTATGCCCACTCAATTATCTGTTTAAATAATAGTAGCCCTATGACCATATCTACAGACTTTCAGATTAGAGCAAATTTATCAAAAATATTCAAGATACACTAAAATCCCTAATTCGACGAGATAAAAAAATATGACATTAATAAGCAAAATAACAAACTAATAAAAATAAATAACAAACTAGCTCATTCTTGCTTCTAAGTTATTTTTGATGCAAAAATAAATACAAAAAAAACTCAAAATATAATCAATTTGTTATTCTCAATACAACTCTAACCGCTCTAAAGCTGATACAATTTTATCAATACAATCTGATTTACTGATGACTTACTTATCGAGCAGTTTGATATCACCATGTTTATTCTCACAACTTCTGATTTAGCTGGCGAGTTTGCTTTTCATGCAGTGCACATCTAAAGTATACTTACTCCTCAGCATTTAATGAAACTCCATATAACTCTATTTCTTCTGATGATCCATCAATTGATTTTTATACTCAATTTCCTTATCTGATTTTTTAAGAAAAAAAAGTTTCAGAAATATCATTTGGAAATGAAAATGACACAGAATTCAAGGGAAAAACTCGGAATTTGAGCAAAGAAATATAACAATTGTATCATACCTGCAACTGATTTAGTGATGGATATGATATTCGATTGAAATAGGTTCAATTGATTCCGCTGAAGGGAAAGAATGTATTCTTGAATTCGATTATGAAGATCAATGATGTTGTCAATGAATTGCTTATCGTGAGCTAATGGGAAGTGAATATCAACTGAAGGCATCTCAGTTGAGTGCAGAGGTGAGAATGTCGATGAGAATTATTACGATTACTGCTATTTTATTGCTAGTTTTTCAAGTTAAACTTATTGAACATGCGCTTTGAATAAAACTCTTAAATATCTGTGTAACAGTAATTCTCCTGTGAAATCCTTCAAAGGGCTTGTGTCGATTTCTAATAAAAGCTTAAGTTTCTTGCTGTAATCGATTAGCTTGTTTAGCAGTTTCAAACAGAATTATTCGCTTTTGTAACTCAAGAGATTTCGTAGATTTTTAGATAAGTTTTCCATTATCATATATAAACTCTCACCTGTCTATAACTCATAATTCATAGCTTCCTCCCATTTATCGTTTATCCAATCGTCTTCTCCTCTATTGTCAGTATTTCTATCAGCTTTCTTCCTTAGTAATTTCTTGAATTTCGGAGGACTTTATTGTTAAAATTACTTTTATTTATCTTCATATTGCAGACTACTTTTACTTTGCAAACTCGCTAAATTGATTCCTTTGGGATTAAACCGTTGATTGTTCTATGTCTTGCTAAGGCTTTTACCTTCGTTTTTGTTTTCGTAGACAGTGCGACTTGAATGTATCTTATTTTCACTGAGAAGAAGATCCTTTTTACTCGTTGAAAAACCTCTATGAGAATGAGGAGCTTTATTATTTAAATCGTTGTTTAATGCGCTGATATCTTTGGTCAAAAGTGGCTTGTATTCTGATGGAATGTCAAGGAATCCTGTGGATTTAGTAGAAGATCCTCCAACTAGCAGTTCTTAGCTGATTTACTCAAGATGTTTGATGGTTTAGACACTTTCTCTGATGTTGTCGAAATGAACTTGCAGTTTAGGATGTGCTCTGAAGTCTAGCTTTGGTAGTGTAACTTTAGTGAATTCCTCTATGTCACTTCTCCGCCTAGAGCTGTTCATTTTCTTTGACAAATTTCAGCCTGATATTAAGGTAATTATTTTGGAATATTGCGAGATTGAGTTGGCTAGCTTTGTAATTAAAGTTAAATCATGTGAAAAAAAACAATAATGCATGGGAAAGAGGCTTAAGGTAGAGAGACAAACATTCAAGAAAATTACAGGAGTTTTGATTAATATAGTGTTAATTGATTTTGTTCGATAATTAAGTTTCAAGATAAGTTTTTTTCTGAAAATATGTTCTTAAAAAAACTGAGTTTTATGTTTGGATTGCCTTTTGCTTATTTCTGATAAAGTACGTTGGAATTCTGAAGAAAAATATAAGAAATGAAAGGGGAAACTATTCATATTTTATTGGGAATAATTGGAAGGAAAGGAATATGTACAAAGAATAAGAAGAGTAGAAAAGAATACTTCGAGCGATATTGGATTCACAGAGGATAATACAAATATTAATAATTATTTTTATTGATTTTAGAGATAGTAAACAGAAGAAAAAAAGAGAGATGAGTGCTAGAATGGCTTTTCAAGGTCTACCAAAATAGCTATCAAATTAGCTGAGTTAGATTAAAAGAGATAAAGAGTAAGAGGATAAGCTCCATTCAAGTTCAAAAGCAGATAAAGTTGGAAAGCTCCAAAGTGACATCATATCTAAAAATGAAAGGGGTGGATAAAGCAGCGATGAAGAAAGATCTGAAAGATGGGAAAAAGTTAATTTGCCTGGTATCACTAAATCCATACGAAAAATCAATGTAAAAAGAGAGCAAAGAGTAATTTAAGATAGCAATAGTGATGGCTAATGGACAAAGAATTGTGATATCAGCAATTAGTCTTCAAATAGAGGCAATTAGATAGGTGAAGATGAAAGACCAAAGAAGAAAATTACCATTTTCAGAGATGAAAAAGGTAGGGCTCATTTTAAGGAAGACACAATAGAGTCTTAGAAAGGGAATAAGTCACTTAACCTGCAATCTCGTAGCTTAGAGCTGAAGAGACCTGTGATTTAGCTAAAAAACAGAAAATAACAGAATAATGAAGATCTCATGGAATAGGAAAATGATTCAATTTCATAAAATTCTTAGAGCGTAGATGATGATATTGATAATAACCAAAGAAGCAACAAAAAGAAATAAAATTATGATGAAAATGAGGATGATCGTTATGACTAAGATTCCCTTGATCAAGAATATGAATACGCATAATTAAAATAGTAATAATTGAAAGAAAAAAGCGGATATATTGAAATATCTAACCTTCCAAGGCAGATTGACAACACATTCCTCAAGGATCTGCTCAAAAAAGAAAAAGATCATTTGCTTGATTCCTATGTAATTTACAATTTTAACTTATTTAACTTCACTTATTTGCTTTTTTCCTTGATTTCCTCAAAGAAAACAGACAGCAAAGGCAGAGTGAAACTGGATTCAAAAGAATCAGCAGAAAGAGCTATCAGTAAAGATAAACAAAAATATTTGCTAATAATTTCCTTTTTTTATGATTAACAAACTAATTATTTGTATTTTGATATTTCTCAGCAATTCTAAATAAAAGGACTTTATATGGTCAAACGATTGAAGCATACATTATCAACGAGGATTAGTTCAATAGATCAATTGGATCAAATAAAGGAAAGGTTCCTGTGATTCAGCGGATTGCACTAAAAAGATCCAAATGAAAGATGTCAAGAGGAGTGAGAAAATGATAGTTATTAATAAATCAATACTGTGAAAGTAAAGCACTTTCAATTCTAATTCGAACACATTCTCAATCTATTGTATTTTTCTGTTTGTAAGTCGCAATTATTTTCAAGAGTTTGAAGAATTACCAAAAAGGAATTACCATCAAAAGATGATTATATTAATATTAAATTCACTTGCTTAAGTTGTTTAGGTGTTTCGATTGAAAAAATTAGTTTTTAATGTATTAAAACATTGTTTTTGTGTTGATGACAAATGGATTTAAAAGTTAAAAATAATTTTCTTAAAAGAGGTTGATAAGAATCTTCGAAATTTGAGGAGAAGCACAAAGGGAAGCACAAATCAAATAGGTGTTTGGTATTAAACATGTCAATACAACAGAACAAAAGTTCAAAGGTAAAAGTAAATCAAATATAATATAATATATTTTTCTGTCGAAAACTGTTTGAATATTCTTTTTGTTTCCAGAATTATTCAATAATCGGAGACTCCCTTAAGAATTGCTATTTTCGCTTTAATCGAGTTGAAATAACAGTCATCTACATCGGACATATCTGTTGATCGTGCAGAATGCTTAGTGCATCTGATTATTTTCTCTTTTCGATGCGCTTGAAGATCTAACTTCTAAGCTTCTTAAAGTACCTTTTCAACCCTCTCGACGCCTTAAAACTTTGTCATATTATTCTCCCATTCTTTCTTAGGATCTTCTTTCTTTAACTAACTCTTTACGCGCTCTTCACGCATGTAATTCTTGTATGGACTTCTACTCGAAAAACTACTCGGATTGCTGCTGTTACTTTTCAAATCAACTTAAATCTATTAGAGTTATGGTTTTGAACCTTCAATGTCTAGATTAGGTGGTTTAAAAGCCTCCTCTGATTATTTCGCGTGCTCCCTTACGAGTTTCTTAGCGAATTCCATGTAATCCAAACCTTCAAAAATGTAAATATTTTTTCAGTCAAAGGAATGCACATTTCTATTATCAATATCAATGCCTATCTTAAAGATTTCTAATTGTTTACCAAGTTTATAAGAGTTTGGTTCAGAGGCTATTTCATGCTTGAGAAGTAGCTTCTTTACAATCGTTTTAGGCATGCTGAATTCACTATTTCTTTTATTTATTTCTTTCTACTTATCCTCGTCAATTCTAGGTACATAATTCGCTTTCACCATATCTCCATATGTTTTCTGTCTTGCTTATCTAACC
>Ga0302271_10004071_pt1 | contig 11859 bp, 13 predicted proteins | sample III_Bog_N1_1_FD_198767 | JGI IMG/M metagenome (GOLD analysis project Ga0302271, IMG submission 198767) | Peat permafrost microbial communities from Stordalen Mire near Abisko, Sweden - III_Bog_N1_1 | ecosystem: Environmental > Terrestrial > Soil > Wetlands > Peat | place: Sweden: Abisko... | reverse complement strand
CCATGGATTATACCAGCCACCGTAATAGCCACCGTAACCACCGCCATAATAGCTGCCGTAACCTCCGTAGTAACCACCATATCCGCCGCCGTAGAATCCGCCGCCAAATCCGATTCCCCAGTTAAAACCCCATCCTGGTGAATAGTATGAATCCCAGTAAGGATCGTAAGCGTAAGGATTATAGAAGGTCCTGATACGTGTTGTATAGCTGATCTCTTCGGGGTCATTGTAATTATTAATAATGTACAATGCCTCATCATCCGACTCGTAGGTCGTATCCGATTCAGCTGATTCATCGTTATATACATAGTCATCAGCATTCAGATCTGCATCTTTATTCTGATAATTATCAACGATCTTACCGGCTTCCTCCTGTCGCGATTCTGTGATCGTGGCTGGACGTTTAACTTGCCGTGCACTGGAAGGTGCAGAGCTTACTACCACGGGGGGATTGTCACCCGGGGTAAAGTAAACATCGTCGGTGTAACTACTTGATGTGACCATAGATCCTGTTGTACAGGCGCTTGCGATAAGTGCTATGGCTGAGAGCAGTTTGACATTTGTTTTCATGATTTGTTCTCCTTTATATTAAAAAACTCCTGAAGTTTTCGTTATTTTGTGTTCTGATAATTAACAATTTTTAAGCAAATATTATACCAAAACATCAGTAATGGCAAAAGTTCTTACAACAAAAGAAGAAAATTATTCTCAATGGTACAACGATCTGGTTGCAAAAGCAGATCTTGCTGAAAGTTCAGCTGTTCGTGGTTGTATGGTTATCAAGCCTTATGGCTATGCAATCTGGGAAAAAATGCAGGCGCAACTTGATAAAATGTTCAAGGAAACGGGTCACGTAAATGCCTACTTCCCGCTTTTTATTCCCAAATCTTTCTTCTCTAAAGAGGCTGCTCATGTTGAGGGGTTTGCCAAAGAGTGTGCCGTTGTTACCCATTACCGGCTCATGAACGATCCCAATGGGAAAGGTGTGGTCGTCGATCCTGATGCAAAACTTGAAGAGGAATTGATTATTCGCCCAACTTCCGAAACAATTATATGGAGTACCTATAAAAACTGGATACAGTCATACCGCGATTTACCGATTCTTTGTAATCAGTGGGCCAACGTTGTGCGCTGGGAAATGCGTACCCGTATGTTTCTTCGTACGACTGAATTCCTATGGCAGGAAGGGCACACCGCTCACGAAACCAGCCAGGAAGCATTGGCAGAAACAGATCAGATGATTAATGTTTATGCCAGTTTTGCCGAAGACTTTATGGCAATGCCCGTTATTAAAGGTGCCAAGTCGGCCAACGAACGGTTCGCTGGTGCAATCGAAACTTACACCATTGAGGCATTGATGCAGGATGGAAAAGCGTTGCAATCGGGAACATCCCACTTTTTGGGACAAAACTTTGCCAAAGCTTTCGATGTTCAGTTTGCTAACCGCGACGGAAAGCTTGACTATGTTTGGGCCACTTCATGGGGTGCTTCTACACGTCTGATCGGTGCTTTGATTATGGCGCATTCAGATAATAATGGACTTGTACTTCCTCCAAAACTTGCACCTTACCAGGTTGTTATTATTCCTATTTATAAAAATATGGAGCAATTGGCTGAGATAACGGTTAAAGTGAATGAGATCATCGCCAAATTGAAGGCTCGTGGTATCAGCGTTAAATACGACAACCGCGATACGCAGCGTCCGGGCTGGAAATTTGCTGAATATGAATTGAAAGGTGTTCCGGTTCGTCTGGCAATTGGTCCGCGAGACCTCGAAAATGGCTCCATTGAAGTTGCGCGACGCGATACATTGGAGAAATCTACAGAAAAGCTTGAAAATATCGATCAGGTGGTTGAAGATCTGTTGGATGCCATCCAAAAAAATATTTACGACAAAGCTTTTAAATTCAGGGCGGAGAATACAACGAAAGTTGATTCATACGACGAATTTAAAGAGCTGCTCAATACCAAAGGTGGATTCTTTCTCGCACATTGGGATGGAACTACAGAAACAGAAATTAAGATCAAGGAAGAAACCAAAGCGACCATTCGCTGTATCCCATTCGATGCCCCTGATGAAGAGGGTGTATGCATGGTAACAGGCAAACCTTCGCATCGCAGGGTGATTTTTGCATTGGCGTATTAATATTGTCTCCCGCAGATTACGCCGATTTGCGCAGATTATTATTCCAGTCTGCGGAAATCAGCGGAATCTGCGGGTTTATTTTAATATATTTTCGCTCCGATTTATCTAATGTAGATGATATTCAATTTTAAAAAGAACTAAAAGCATAAGCCATGGAAAATAAAGTAGTTGAACGCTTCCTGAGGTATGTCAGGTACCATACTTGTTCCGATTCTGCGAGTGGTACTACACCGAGTTCTGCCGGACAACTTGAATTTGCCGGAGCGCTGGCTGATGAATTAAGAAATATTGGACTTCAGGACGTTGAAGTTGACAAGTTTGGCTACGTATATGCCACACTTGCAGCCAATATGGAGGATCATACTTCTGTTGTTGGTTTTGTTGCGCATATGGATACGAGCCCTGACTTTACAGGAGCAAATGTTTCTCCCCGACTTATCGAAAGTTACCCGGGAGGTGATATCATTTTAGATGAAACCGAAAATATTGTGCTTTCACCCAAGGTATTTCCTGAATTGAATGCCTATATTGGTCAGCAACTGATTGTAACAAACGGAAAAACATTGTTAGGGGCGGATGATAAAGCTGGTGTAGCTGAAATCGTTACAGCCATGGAATATTTGGTCAGCCATCCCGCTATAAAGCATGGAACGGTCAAGATCGCTTTTACACCCGATGAGGAGATAGGCGAAGGAGCTGACCATTTTGATGTTCAGAAATTTGGTGCCGAATTTGCCTATACAATTGATGGCGGGGAAATAGGGGAACTCGAATATGAGAATTTCAATGCAGCGGGAGCTAAAATAGTCATTCACGGTTCAAGCGTCCATCCCGGGTATGCGAAAAATAAAATGAAGAATGCGATATTGATTGCGAATCAATTAATTGCAATGCTTCCGGCGAATGAAGTGCCTGAACATACCGAGGGATACGAAGGATTTTACCATGTTGTGCGATTTAATGGATCAGTTGAGCGTGCTGAGATCGAATTTATTCTGCGCGATTTTACACGTGAAGGAAATAACAAAAGGAAACAATTTTTGCAAACTATTGTAAAACTGATAAATAGTGAGTATGGAGACAAAACTGCAGAGCTTGCATTAAAAGATCAGTATTTTAATATGCGTGAAAAAATCGAACCCGTAAAATACATTGTCGACATTGCGGCTGAAGCAATCGGTGAATCGGGGGTTCAATTGAAAATTGTTCCGATTCGGGGTGGAACCGACGGTGCCCGACTCTCTTATATGGGACTTCCATGTCCTAATATCTTCGCAGGAGGACATAACTTTCACGGAAAATTTGAATACATTCCAACGCCTTCAATGGCAAAAGCGTGTGAGGTAATTGTTAAAATCGTCGAAAAGATTAGTTCATTGTAAGTTAAAAGCCAGATTAAAGCGTTTGCCTCCATTGGCTAAAATTTTGTAAATTTGTCTAAATTAATTACTATGAACAGGCAAGTTTTAATTGATAATACTTTGAATAAAATCAGGCAATTGCCTGATGAGAAAATCAAGGAGATAAATGATTTTGCCGATTTTTTATTGAGTAGGATCGATGATAAAATCATTCTGGAAGGAATTCAAAAATTGACATCCGAATCGAAAGCCTTTGAATTTCTCAAAAACGAAGATGACCTTTATACGTTAAATGATTTAAAGGAAAAGTACAATGAAAAAAGGTGACATTGTTCTGATCCCTTTTCCATTCACTGATTTATCAGGAAATAAAAACAGACCTGCCCTTATTTTGATTGATTCAGAGGATGATGTGACTGTTTGCTTTATAACATCACAGTTAAAATGGCAATCAGAGTTTGATTTGCCAATTAAACCATCAGACGTTAACGGACTAAAAACAGCATCACTGATTAGGCTCAATAAATTTGCTACAATTGATAAAGATTTGATAATTGGCCGACTTGGTGATTTGGATATGGACTATATTGAATTGCTGAACAGTAATTTGCTAAAGATTTTGAAACTCACACACAAACGGTGAAACACTTAGAGAAAACCTCTCAGCAAATCAGTTTAACGACATCCTTAACCTAATTTTGATTGATATGATTCAGCGATTTATCAAATATATTAGTGATAACCACCTCTTTAATCAGGCTGATACCATTCTTGTTGGCGTGAGTGGGGGTATCGATTCGGTAGTTTTGCTCGATCTGTTAGACAAAGCCGGGTTTTCGGTTGCTATGGCACATTGTAATTTCCGGTTACGCGGTACAGAATCGGATGGTGACGAACGATTGGTGAGTGAATTGGCTAGGAAATACGATGCTCCACTTTTTAAAACCTCCTTCGATACAGCCGACTATGCACAGGAGAATAAAATTTCAATCGAAATGGCGGCCCGTGATTTGCGCTACCAGTGGTTCGAAACAATCCGGTCATCGCACCATTTCGATTGCATTGCCGTTGCACATCACCGCGACGATCAGCTCGAGACTTTCTTTCTGAACCTTGCAAGAGGCACAGGTTTAACGGGCTTAACCGGAATGAAACCAGTGAATGGCAAAATTGTGCGGCCCTTGTTGTTTGCTTCCCGCGATGAAATTGAAAAGTACCGCCACGAAAACTTCCTCGATTTTCGGGAGGATTCATCCAATCAAAGTCTCGATTACCAACGAAATAAAATCAGACATACGCTCTTGCCTGTGATGGAGACGCTTAATCCATCCTTTCGCGAAGGATTGATCAAGACAATGGGCTACCTTGAAGATGTTTCAAAAATATGTGACCATGCGATTCAGCAGAACTGGGAGCGTGTGGTAGTTCGAAAGGGGAACGATTACCTCATTTCAATTGCCGAACTGAAATTGCTTGATCCTTTGCCAACTTACCTTTTCGAATTTCTGAAATCTTTCGGATTCAATAGTCAGGTTGTAGCGGATATTGTTGCTTCACTTGATGGCATTTCGGGTAAACAGTTTGTTTCACAGACCCATCGGTTAGTACGCGACCGCGAGTTATTGATTCTCGCACCACTCCAAACCGAAAACAGGAAGCAATTCTACCTCGAGGAGGGGATGAAGGAGCTGTCTTTTCCGGTTCACCTCAAAATATCGGTTTCTGAAAAAAAGGATAAATTCAAGATTACTGATTCCCGTTTTGTAGCCTGTATTGATCGTGATCATATTCAGTTCCCGCTGCTAATCAGAAGGTGGAAAAAGGGAGATTATTTCAAGCCATTGGGAATGAATGGATTTAAAAAGATAAGCGATTTCTTTATTGATTCGAAGTTAAGTCTACCTGAAAAGGAGAATGTGTGGATTTTGGCAAACGGTGAACAAGTTGTTTGGATTATCGGTCACCGTCTGGATGATCGCTATAAAATAACTCCCGGAACACAAAATATTATAAAACTGGAGATTGTGGTAAAAAAATAGTTGACTTTGTTTGCCAACCTATAATTTCTGGTTAATATTTGTGGAATTTCAATTCATTCAGATTTTATATATTTGTGAAAAATAGTATTCTCATGAAAAGAGTTAGTATCACAGCTATAATTGAAGAAAGTTCGGATGGGTGGTTTGTTGGCCAGATTGAAGAGTTCCCGGAAGTTATTTCACAGGGAAAGTCTATTGACGAACTTAAAGAAAATTTGATGGATGCCTTAAAATTTGAAATGGAAATGCGCCGGGAAAAAACGCAACAACAATACTTGGGAAGGAAGACAATACGCCGAAAAATCACTTTTGCCTGATGAAAAGAAATGATTTTTTGAAGCATTTGAAAAAACACAATTGTAATTTAATGCGTGAAGGCGGAAATCACAGTTGGTTTATTAATCCGACCACTGGAAATCATACCGCCATTCCGCGCCATACTGAACTTTCTAACTTGCTTTGTAAGCAATTAGACATCCCTTCCCCAAAATAACTCCTAACTATTCTTCTGAATAATTGCCTTTATCTGGTCGGCTTGCATAACACCAACTCCTTGCCAGACTGCTTTCCCATCTTTAAACAGAATCATTGTAGGAATACTGCGGATCTGGTATTTACGGGCAGTATCTTCATTTTTGTCAACATCGACCTTAATCACTTTCACTTTCCCTTCCATGTCTTTGGAAACCTGGTGTAAAATTGGAGCCATCATTTTGCAAGGTGCGCACCAATCGGCATAAAAATCGACCAAAACCGGGGTGCTGCTATTTATGATTTCGTTAAAACTTCCCATATCGTTGATTATTTTAAGTTCGTTTCCGGCAACGGCATTGTTATTTGCTTTTGTTCCTGAACCACATGAATAGATTGTTGATAACACTATAATTACCAATACTGTTGCTGATTTATTGATGCTCATCTTTTATTTCAGTTTTTTTATCGGGTTTAACTAAATCACTGATCAACCATCCAAATAGCATCCCATAAGGAACACTTGCATACCAGTTTGATGTGATCGGGCAGGTACCGGTTGTGCAACCTACAAATTTCCAATATAGAAATCCTGCGATTCCGCCAAGGATGACAAACAGTATTTTGAAGCGATGTTTTATAAGTTTTTCCTTCATGATATTTTTATTTACGACACAAATTAACAGAAACGAAGAAAGCCGGTCAGTAACTTTTGTCACATAACCGGCTTTTTTTGATTTATTTAAGTTTTTTCTTCTACATCGCATGAATATTTTCGACGCTCTCTTTGAACTTGTCCCATTCTATCAAGAATAATTAGATTGATGGATTTGTCTCTTTTAGGAAACCAATATTGTGAAATCGATTTTATTTCTTGAGATGATGATTCTCTGATCGTGTTCCAGCTTTTTCAGCAATCTTGACACCACTTCGCGCGAGGTATTCAGCAGTAATGCAATATCCTGATGGGTACCACTATAAATTGTCGATCCGGTTGTGCGGTAGCGGTCGGTAAAATATTTGATCAGCCGGTCGTCCATATTTTTGAACGCGATACTGTCAATTGTCTCAAGCAGTTCGTCGAACCTTTTTCTGTAGGCATACATAATGAACTCTTTCCAGCTTTGAAATTGCACAATCCACCGGTCAAGGCAAGGAATCGGAATTTGAACCTGTAATACTTTACTTTCTGCAACTGCCCTGATATTGCTTTTGGTATGACCCATGCAACAGGTTAATGCCATAGCGCAGACTTCACCCGGCTTTAAGTAGTAAAGCAGCAATTCACGCCCATCTTCGTCCATACGGCATACCCTGACAACTCCTTCGAGTAACAATGGAAATGATTTAATGTATTGCCCTTCCCGTATCATTTCATCGCCTTCGTTCAGTTCTGCAATTCTACCTTCAATACCTATTGCCTCACGCAGTTCTGTTTCGAAGTAGGGGAATCGTTTCTCAATAATTTCGGGATCAAAGCCAGGTAAGTTCATATTATCAGTTTATAGGTGGTTTTTTGCTGGAATGACGGACAATAAATAGTGGTGCAGTGATCAACACAAATACCGAAATTGAAGCAATGGCGATTCCCAGTCCAAAATGGTCGGCAATGATGCCCAACATGGCGGAAAGGAGCGCTGCAAATAGTGTTTCAAACTGTGATGCGGTTGAGAGAACAGTCGCCAGAATATCAGTATCAAGTTGATTCGCCGTTTCGCTGATTGCAATCGGTTTTCGCAGGTTTTCAATCAGGTAGATGATAATGTAGAAGGTAACCGCTATTGCCGGATAACCAGCATAATACGTGATTCCACTGATAATGCCTGCCAGTAGTCCTGTCCAAAGCGAAATGGTGAGGGCTTGTTGAAGATTCACCGTCTTTTTCGAAAATGCTGAAGATTTGCGTGAAGCATAACTGGTTGCCTGGTATATAAAGAAATACACAATTCCGACGACCAAAGCGCTGCGTTGTTCATCGGAATAACCGATCATCACGGGCAGGCTAAGTGCCAAAGCCGCAAGGATTGGTTGGAGGAAATCCTTGACTGCTTTGTAATATCCCGAATAGATAGCATTATTGATCGTTGTCTTAAGCAGTCCCGGTTTTTTGAAAGAATAGAAAAACTCCCTGAGATTCCGGTAATAATTAACCTTGATTTCAGCCAGATGAAACCCGGTTTTCGATCCGTCGAGTGCTGCTGGATAGCTCGCAACAAGTATTAAATCAATAAAGTAGGGTATCACTGAAATAATAAAGATCATCCGGTAATCGCGTGTTGCAATTACAAAAAATGCAGCCAGCAATGCAGAGATGGCTGAACCTCTTTGTGACCATGCTCTTGTTATGCCATAATAGGCCACTTTTTCCGATTGCCATCCATTGATTTTCAGGTAATCGAAGATCATTGCCTTGTGCGTACCTGTGCGAAGCGCTTCTCCAAGTGCAAATAAAAACATGGCAATTGTAAAACCTAAAATGCCATAGCTGAAAAAGAAGAAGATGAAGGCCGCGATATAAAAGGCAAATGATGCCATCAAAGTACGACGTCGGCCCATCGAATCGGCCAGAATCCCGGCTGGAATCTCCAGAATATTCTGAGTAATCAATTGGAAACTAATCAGCAATCCAATTTGTGTATAGTTAAGCCCTGCATCGCGTAGGAACAGAATCAGAAAAGGCTCGAAAAAAAGGAGATTTTTAAGAAAACCGTAGGCACAGAATTTTCGGAACTGCTTATTGCGGGCAAATGTCATTCAGAATACTTTATTTAATTGTGCACATATTTTAGCTTCTCAGTTTGCTATCTGTTTGTTATTCTTGCGATATCGCCATTATTATTAGCAAGTCATTTTTAACTTCTCTTCCCTTCTGCATGCTCTCAACATTTCTCATAGGAGCTCTGTTTCTTCTCTATCACAAATACAAGTCCCTTTTTCCGTTTACAATTTCAATGTAATCACTGCGGAATTTCTCCAAAAGGTGAGGTTTATTTTTAAAGTAATCCATTGACTCAATTTCCCGGATCTCTTTTTGAATCAATGGCTCTCCGATCTCGCGTGTCGCTTGTGAAGCATAATCGCTGAGGTATTCGCGGAAGGTTAAAACAGCATTTAATTTGCAGAATTTACCTTCAATACAATGACTTAACATTCCCATAATGGTTTCGCCAGTTCGCCCACAACGGTAACCCGCAGTGCAGAAAGAAGAAATAAATCCCAATTTGCCTACCTCCTGAATAACATCATCGAGATCGCGCGGATCGCCAATTGTGAACTGCTTTTTATCGAGGTCGCTTTCTGTTTTCTGATCGCTGTATGCCCCAATCCCAATACGCGTTGATGCATCTGTTTGAGTGCATCCAACTTGAATTACTTCCCTTTTGATCTCGGCTTTTTCCCGTGCGGTAATGATCATTCCCGCAGTTGGGACGGAGAGTCGCAGCACAGCAACCAATTTTTTGAAATTTTCGTCTGAAACATGATAAGGAGAGTCTGCACTTAAAGAGGAACCTGATGCAGGAGTCATTCGTGGAAATGAAAGGGTATGAGGTCCAATGCCAAATTGCTTTTCCAGGTCAAGTGTATGATATAACATTCCCATCACTTCAAAACGCCAGTCATACAATCCGAAAAGCGCACCAATAGCCACATCGGCAAGCCCTGCATCAATAGCGCGGTGAAGCGCGTAAAGCCGCCACTGATAATCACCTTTAAGCGTATTCGAAGGATGCACCTTCCGGTAAGTCTCGTGATGATAGGTTTCCTGAAAAACCTGATAAGTACCGATACCTGCCTCTTTGAGAAGTTTCAATTTGGCCATCTCCATGGGAGCTGCGTTTATATTCACGCGCCGGATGGACGAAGGGCGACCAGAAATTGGGGCAGGCTCCTCTACACTGTAAACAGCCTTGACAGCTGCTGCCATATAATCGGCATCCGAACGCTCATGCTCACCAAAGACCAAAATCAATCGTTTGTGACCTTCGTTCAAAACTGAACTGGTTTCACGTTTGATCTCATCAAGTGAGAGGATGCGTCGAACTTCGCGGTTGTTTGCTTCCCGGAAGCCGCAATAGGCGCAATTATTAACGCAAAAATTTGAGCAATAGAGCGGTGCGAAAAATACGATCCGGTTGTCGTAAACCTTTTTCTTCACTTCGAGTGCGGTCTGAAAGATCTCTTCCCATATCTCGGGCAAGGTAACATTCAATAGCGCTGCAGTTTCGTCAGGAGCAAGGGTTTTAATCGAAAGTGATTTTTGAAGAATATCGCGAATCCGTTTCGAATCGGGATTAATATTTTTTCCAAGACGGTCAAATATATCTGCTTCGTCAATAAAGTCTTTACCATCAATCAGATATTTGTCAATCTCCTTTCGGATGATGACTCCTTGTGCCCATTTGCTGGTCAGTTCTTTTTCCATCATTATAAATTCTTTCAGCTACAAATATAGCCAAATCGTAACCCTTTAGTCCACTTTGAATCTTAAAAATACGTAAGATAATCACGTATATTCTATCTTTTGTCATTCTTTTTATACCTTCATCGCAGTTTTTTTGTTGATCGTTTCCAAATGCCGGCAATTCATTGTATTCTGCATTTAATGATCAATTCAGTTTGTAATAATCACTAAATATGTAATTTGTGAAAAATAATATTTTATTGAAAGCGACTGAAAATTTTGTGAAATCGGTTCTTGAAGGCGATTCATCAGGGCATGATTGGTGGCACATCCATCGCGTAAGGAACCTGGCGTTGATGATTGCCAAATCTGAGGGAGCTGACCTGTTCGTTGTCGAGTTGGCGGCATTGCTTCACGATATTGATGATTGGAAGCTTATTGAAGCCGGCGTTGAGGAACAAAAAACCAAAACATGGCTTCGGAACTGCAACGTTGAGGAAGATGTAACAGAGCGGATTTGCAAAATTATTGAAGGCGTGAGTTTTAAAGGAGCAGGAGTAAATACGTCTACCAACGATATTGAGTGTAAAGTATTACAGGATGCTGACAGATTGGATGCACTCGGTGCTATTGGAATCGCCCGGACGTTTGCTTATGGTGGGAGTCGTGGACGTGGAATTTACGACCCTGAAATTCAGCCTGAGATGCATGCCGATTTTGAGAATTACAAGAAAAGTAATGCGCCCACTATCAATCATTTTTACGAAAAACTATTGTTATTGAAAGATCAGATGCAAACAAAAATGGGGCGAACTTTGGCAGAACAACGCCACGATTTTATGATCCTGTTTCTTAATCAGTTTTATGAAGAGTGGAATGGTAAACTTTTATGAAAAAATTATTGCCTAATCGATTCATTTATTAGATTTGTTCTGTAACTTTGGCTATAAACTAAACTCCAAAAGTCAAACAAATCTCCCTTTGCTTTCTGCTGTTATTGCATAAATAATTGATTTTTATTTATTTCCTGTAATAATAATCCATAAAATCAAATTTCAAATGAAAACAACTATCTTTTCATTTTTACTGCTGGCAGGGTTAATCTTTGCCGGTTGTAGTAACAAGCACCCTAAAATTGGGTTCCTTGTTCACAGTTTTGAATCACCACGTTGGCAAAATGACCAGAAGTATTTTGTCGATGCTGTGAAACAAATGGGCGGTGTTCCAATGGTGAAAGTTGCCGATAACAATGCGGAAATGCAATTGGAACAAGCCAAAGGGCTGATTAACCAGGGTGTAAAGGTACTTGTGGTAATTCCTGTGAACCAGGTGACTGCCGCAAAGATTGTAAACGTGGCTCATGAAAAAGGTATCCAGGTTATTGCCTACGACAGATTGATCAATAATTGCAGATTGGATTATTATGTATCTACGGATAAT
>Ga0302271_10004070_pt1 | contig 11859 bp, 12 predicted proteins | sample III_Bog_N1_1_FD_198767 | JGI IMG/M metagenome (GOLD analysis project Ga0302271, IMG submission 198767) | Peat permafrost microbial communities from Stordalen Mire near Abisko, Sweden - III_Bog_N1_1 | ecosystem: Environmental > Terrestrial > Soil > Wetlands > Peat | place: Sweden: Abisko... | reverse complement strand
GATTAAGCACACCACTTAGATCAAAAGACATTCAAACAAAAAGATAATAAAAATGAAAGAATAATAAAACCTCTTTTCAATAAATAAATTTTCAGTGGCTGTTTTCAAAGATCCCGAAAGAGAGAAATAAGAAAGGAGAATAAAAAAACAGAATGAAAAGAACGTAGTGCGTTAATATGATTAGAAATATTTTTTAGATTATTCGGCATTAATAAGGTTCTATCTCTCTCTCTCAAATAAAGAGACAGAGTGATTTTTTGGGTTTATTTTTTTTGGAGATTAAAAATAATTTGCAATCTGCCATTTATTAAGCAATTTCATCATCCTTTCCTTGCAGTGTTTCTCAATGTTTACTCGTAAAGAAACAAAGGACTCGTTCATTTTTTGGTTTTCTTCTAAAATACATTTCTACTTACCAATTTAAACAGAAACAACTACAACAACACCAATTCATCTAGAATAATGCATCTTTCTGTTAACGATATGAATGAAAGAGTGCCATCTCTTTGTATTTGGGCAAACTCTATTGTTGAACGAATAAACACGCATGAAGGAATACAAATATTGCTGAAAAAAACTTTACAAACACATACAGAATAGAATGGTAGTTATCCGTGTTATTCAGTCGAAGGATGACTAAAATCAAGAGTGTTTAAATGGTGTTGCATTATCCCACTAAGCTGCTAAAGTATCTCTTTGCATGATGGTGCTCTTTTCTCTCTCGAGGGATATGCAAGCACACAGGTTTCTAATTTTTCCTCGCTGATTAGCTTAAAAAAAACTTATCACAAGGGAGTAATCAACTAGATTCCAGTGCGTTCTTCATCTCGAGATAAAATTCAAGCCTCATAAGCGAAAGGGACTTCAACGAGCTATTTAGCAGATTATTGCTTCACCCACTCGTTCATTAGGTTGCGCATTGAATCATCAATTCGGGTAACTACCATTTTCTGGAAACAGAAAAACAAAGGGAATTATTATCTTTTTTTTATTCAGGGGAAGTGATTAGATTTTAGATTTGTTTTTGGTAGATACTCAAATTATTTATTATTCTTTGGAGGTGCTGTATTTAGCTTTTTATAAGTGCTTTCCCCTCTCCTCCCCTCCCCATTTGATTTGTAAGATATTATTTAATATTTTGAGCTTTATTTTTATTTAAGGCTAGCTTTGTTAATATGTTCCTTCTGAAACTTTAAAGTATTCTTCTTCTGAAACTTCTCGTATCCAGAAAAATAAAGTAGAAAATACACATACATTTTTACTAAAACAAGGCATTTTCTTCATAACAGAGGAGAAGCAAATGAACTGTCCATGTGGAAGAATGTACCAGTCATGAACGAACTCTCCATCAATCCTTTCACAGCATCGCTCAGCTCGGAAGTTTCTCCGTGTCTGCCAAGAGCAGTTGTCTTTGCAGTGAGGTTGTAGAGTCTACAAAGGAAAAGAAAAGAGAGATATTTTTTAATAGGTTAGCAAAAACATAATAAAAACAATTTGTACCTATCAGGGATGGAGTGGCCCATGGGCGTGTTGAAGAAACCAGGTAGCAAGCAGACAATTCTAACCCCGAATTTTCCAAGATCTCTAGCGACAGGTAAGGTCATGCCGAGGACAGCTCCTTTGGAAGCACTGTAGTGGACCATTCCATACATGCCATTGGTAGATGCTACACTTCCGAAGTTGATTATGAGGTAGTCTTTCTTCGCTTCGATGCCGTGTTACTTCACTTACTTTACGAATTGAAGAGCTGCAAATTTAGTCACATTGAAAGTTCCAATGACGTTGACTCTCAGCATATACTTAAGATAGTTGGAGTCACTTTTAGGATCAAGGATGGTCATGCTTGGCTAAGCGATACCAGCACTGTTGACGACAACGCTGATGTATCCAAACTGAGTCGCACAATCTTCAATTGCTTCTTTCACTCCTTGCTCATCAGAGATATCTAATTTTCTGAAAATGCATTGAGTTGGACCGTATTTTTGAACAAACTCAATGGATTTCTCAGAGAGATCGGTGAGATAGCATCTAGCTCCAATAGCCAAGAGATCGCTAGCAACTTGCCATCCGAATCCACTTGAGCTGCCTGTAATGAAGGCTACAAGGTTCTTATCAACTTTCATGTTTTGATGTGATTCTTTTTGAGATATGTTTTTAAGGGATGTTTTTTAATTTATTAAAATGTAAAAGATTAATTTATGTTTGCTTTGCTTAATGCAAGAGTTGTATGAATTGTTGCTGTGATTAAAGCAAACAATCAAAAAGCAAAGAGATAATTGATTGTTTTTTTATTCAGGACAAAAACAAATATAATTTACATCATTTAAGTCTGCAAATCATTATTTTTGGAGTTTATTCATGAAGGAATTTTCACTTGGAATAATAAAGAGATTGGAGCCTTTTGAACGAAACATAGAGTGCATTCTATTATTATTTTAAAACTATTTTGACAAAAAACATAAATTCCAAGCTTAAAATAGACTGGTGCTCATTTGTGGATACCCATTATTTAGATAATTATGATATTTTCTCAACTTGATAATGACTTTGAAGGTAGCAGAAAAAATTACCTTCTGATCATATCCATTGTTAATTAGATTGCATTGACTTTTTGAAAATCCTGGTTTCTGAAATTAAAAAGCTGTAATTCACTTGCATTTTAGTAACCTTTTCTAATAAGTATCCCTGTTTTCTTAGGATTCACTCATTCACTTTATTTTTTACCTTACTGCACTTAAATGACGAAATGCTACTTCGTATATTTAGCCCTGCAAATCGGACAAACTTGATTCTCCTCCAGATTATATCTCTCGAAAGCTGAGAGACAATTCGCATGGAAAACATGCGTACAGGAGAGAATATACAATCCTTTCTATTAGTTCTTCCCCAAATTGGTATCTTTATTTGAAATCCCTGATTATGAACATTTCTGAGAGCACGCCTAAGAATGAACATGCGCTGTGTCCAGATGCTCTGACAAGAACATATTATTGAAACAAATCGAGCAATCCTTATCACCTCTTTCTAATGCTTTGTTACGGATTATTTCCCACTCTGCATCACTTAGAATAGTATTTTTCTTAAAAATCTCCTAGTTTCCTTATTATTTTGGCATATTATTATTTCCTAAATTATTACTAATTCTTCTCCTCTCCGCATTCCTTTATTCCTCCATAACTTGCTAGAAATCTGATCTAAACTCTTCTTGAATTTATCCATGCGAAGGTTTATTAATAAACTACACAATGTCCTGCGCGTTATGCTCTTTGAGTGCCTATATCTAGTTCATATTTGCATACATTTCATCGATCAATTTCTTAATGTTTTCATCATAATTCTTCAAAGCCTTTTGAGTGTGTTTCCTTCTGTCTTTCAAGGCAGTGTCCATTTTCGCATTGTATTTCCCTAGTTTATGTCCAATTATCTTCCTTCTAAGCCGCACTGACGTTGCTTAGTATTTCCTAGCTATCAAATCAGCGAAGAACACACCACGAACAGTTGAAGCTCGCCATAGAGTCTATATCATGAGCGCACATTTCACAATATATTTCTTGTATCCATCATTCCAAAGTTTCTTGTCGTAATCAGTTCGCCTACATATCGGACATGTCATGACTTTGTTGTGCTTTTCGTAGCTTTCTAAACATAACTTATGGAAGACATGCGAGCAGCTGAGAATTATTTGCTCACGATCTTTAAAATCCTCTAAGCAAATTGGACACTAGCCTTCTTCACGTTTTTTAGATTATTCCTCAATATTTCCCCAATCTTCACGAGTTAAAGGCTTAGGTGGTGCTGCTACGATACCTAATCGTTAAGCTAATGTTAGTTTGTGGAGATATTTAGCCATTTTGATTTTATCTTGTTGTTCTTCTTCTTTTTAGTTTATTTTGTCGATTTCGTGAGGGAGCGGTGGAAGGAATTATTTTGGTTTCTTCTTGGGCTAGAAGTTGGGCATAGGCTGGAGGATCACTTTAGAGAAACCAACTCGAATGTGGTTAGTTGAATCTCTCTTGCTTTCTCTGCTATTGCTCGTTCTTGATTCATGAGTATTGGAGATTATATTATTGCTATTCCCTGAAGAAGAAATACCTGAGGTGCTCTTTGGAATATTGCAACTACTGCTGCTCTTAGTCCCTACTGCAGACAGTCTTTCTTGTTAGCTTTCTTCTCTCATTTATTGCAGAATCTCGTTTCGTTGCTCTTGCAATTTCAGCTTCTTCACAATAGGATTCATTTTCTTAGGCAACGAAGAAGGTGCTTTCATATTGAGATTCACACTTCTCAAATAATGATCCTGCAATGCTGCAGCGTTAATGAACATCATATCAGGTGCTTAACCAGCCTTTTTCTGCTTCTTCAACGCTTCCATTGGTGTTGTGGTTCAATCTCTCAAGTATTTTAATCAAGAGGTTTGTTATCCTCCAAAAAACAAATATCTCTTCTGCTTCTAGTTTCCTTTTTTGAAAATTTATCAAATTAACATAGATTTTGTTGTAGGCTCCAATAGCATTATTCTGCTATTTCGGAGTTGAAGCTTTCATAAAATATGTTATTATGCACAATGTAAACATTTATTTTTTAACAACAAAGGAATTGCTTTTTTTCGAGCTTCCCAAATACTCTTGGACAGGATAAATAAAGTATAACCTCCAAAAAACTACATAAATGAATGATATTACACTTAACAAGATGAGTTGGAAAAGAAAGAAAAATAAGATTGCTTTGATTATTAAACTAAGGTTCATTCGGCTAGACTATTGAATTGAGAGTGCTGTTGTGCTGCGTTCAGAAATCAATATCGTTAGCAGCATACTGGGAATTCTGACTGGGTTTTTCTTCTTCATATTCGATACGGATCTTCGGTTATGTTTTCTTGGTCTTTTTGACTGGTTTGCTGCCTTTTTTAATTTCCTCATCAGATTCTTCATCGTCATCTTCATTGATATTAGCTTTTCTCTTCTTTGATACTATTTTTATTTTGAAAAGGTTTGTTAAATTCAAAAAAACATTTATGGTTTGTTTTTATTTTTTACAATCTGCTTTCTTAGGAGAGTCATCTTCTTCCTCGTTTTCATCTTCATCATCTTCCTCATCCTCCTCCTCTTCATCATCTTCATCATCATCCTCATCATCTTCATCTTCATTTTCATCATAAACTAACTCAGCTTCTGAATTATTAGCTTCTGACACTTCATCTTCTTCTCCCTCTTCTTCTTGTTCATAGATTTCCTTTTTATCCATGACTTTATCGAAAGCTTTCGGATTGAAATTATATATGTCTTCATATACACCAGCACTCAATCTATCCAGCAATTCCTTCTCAATAGTCTCTTCTAAGTGAGCAGCAGCAAGTGCCTTTTGTTCTCTGATTTTGTCTCTCCTCTCAGCTTTCTTCTTTATGGGCACTAACTCCTTACTTGAATATGCAAAAAATAACATCAAAATTTAGGAATCAATCTGTATTAAACCTTGTCGCAAACTTAATTGTTCACGCCATAAATAAACTGATTTGCTTACAATCCTCTAACTTTCATCTTCCTGATTCTAATCAGCATCTAACGGAGTTTCGTGAGACGTTGCTTGCATTTGTGGACAACGAAATTCGACCAATAAGGCAGTTACTCATCAATTTACTTCAAAGCCTTCAAAATAACAACAACAAAATCAACTTTAAGAATCAAAAATACAATTGTTCCTTTTGAATTCACTAGAAAAATCTAAATTTTTGGCTTTGTTCTCATAAACATTTATTTGTTCTTGAATATTAGTAACTCTCCCTTACCTTCTCATAGTTCTTAGACAGCTCTATCTTCTCCCACATATTCGCAGGGGAATGCGCGCGCTCCACAGTTTTTATGTAGAGGTAGCATATGCCCTTTTCATGCTTGATTGTAGCATATTAGGAATTCGCTAGGGGACAAGCTTGACGGTTACATAAACCTGTAAGATTATACTCATTTCTGCAGAAATTCCTTGAGACAGTCCTAAGAAACAGAAAAGAAAGATATCAGTAAGGGTACACAACAAAAAGAAGGAAAAGTGAATCGGAGTGCAATTAAAATGCACAAATTTTAAGAACTTAAACAAGACAATTTCGAAACACACACACACATATGGACAATCTAATCTCGTTACTTAACCTTGAAGGAGCACTACTGCCTGTTGATAACCTACCAGACAACTTCGTCGATTTGCATTTTATGTAGATTGAGCTTAAGCGAGTAGGATAAATGATCTGTGAATTGATTGTTTGGTTTTTTTGTTTAATGATAACTAAATAATAGAGATATTTGCTAAGCTTTGGGAAGAGCAAAATTAATTGGTTTAATTTGATCTCTAATTGGAGAGAATTGAAACTAGGCATCGAATGGGGATAAATTAGTGCAATAAGCCAAAATAGACCTTTCTGAATTGAGGGTTGAGGACTTCTCAGGGGATTTCAATAAAAACAGCAGAAAAAGAAAAACAAAACACAAGATAAACTATATCAAGGATTTTACATATCAAAAAATATGACTCAAGGCAAGAACCCAGGTCTCAAGGTAGGTGGCAAGAGAGGAGCCAAGAAGAGAACAGTTGACCCTCTCTCCAGAAAGGAATGGTACGACTTCAGAGCACCTATTCCATTCTCTTCCAAATCCTTCGGCAAGACTCTCGTCACTAAGAGCTCCGGAAACAGTAGGGAGATTATAAAAATATTTATTTTTCAGCAGTGGATGGTTTTGGTATTTTGAATGGCTATTTTGTTATGTATTTATCATTTATTTTCTATTTGAAAAATAGGAATTGCCTCCGATGAAATCAAGGGAAGAGTTGTTGAAGCTACTCTCGCTGATCTTAAGGATAACTCCGCTGATAAGTTCTGGTATTTAGACAAAAGAAAGAAAGTGATAATATGAAAGAATAAAACAACAAAAGATTAGATAAAATATGAATTTTCAAAAATAATTGGGAATTAGTTAGGTTTAACACCAATATGAGGCTAATCTAGAATACAATTAGCCATATTTTGCTGCAAAATGTGTAAAAAAATTTCCTAATCATTATGTCTTTTCTTTTTTTCTAGGAGAAAGGTGAAGTTGGTTATCGATGATGTTGACGGCAAGAACGCTAAGACTTCCTTCTACGGATTGGACATCACCAGAGACAGACTCTGCTCTATGATCCGCAAGTGGTAGAGTCTCATCGAGTCTAGAGTCGACTGCAAGACCAACGACGGATACATCGTTAGAGTCTTCACTCTCGCCTTCACCAAGAAAGCCCACGCTAAGAAGGACGTTAAAGCAACTGCTTACGCTAAAACTTCTCAAATCAAGGCTATCCGCAGAAAAATCAACAACTTCATTACTTCTGAAGCTGCTAAGCTCTCCATCACCGAATTCGCCAAGAACCTCATTGGTGAAGACTACAGCAAGAAGATCGAGAAAGATACCAAGAATATCTTCCCTCTCAAGTCCGTCACCATCAGAAAGGTCAAGGTTCTCAAGAGACCTAAGCTCGATGGTACAATAATATTCGAAATCTACTTACATCCCTATAACCTTTTTCTATACTATTTTAGCCACCAAGATTGCTGAGCTTTACTCTCACGAAAAGAGAGGTGAGAAGGCTGCCGGAAGAGACGGTGCTTCTGAGGAGACTGCTGCTAAGAACCTCCTCGAGGAATGATGCTTTTTTCTCCAAAAAAACATAATTTTTAAACAGCTCCCCTTGTTTGGAGAGCTTCCTGGATAGCAAAAATAACTGCATGTTTGTCGTTATTCTCTATTTAAACAAATGCGCTTTCAATCTTCAAGTCAAAAATTAGATTTTATTGTATCTTATTCACTGTGGGTAATTACCCCCCCCCACCCACAAGAATACTTCTTCGTTTCCTGAAAAGAAATCAGATTATTCCTTGATAAATTGTCATTTGATTTGATCATTATGCTCCAAAATTGTTAAGAAAGCCAAACTATGAAATATAGATTTTTTGGAGTGAATCTCCGACAAACAGACAGTCAGTGTAATGCAATAGCAGTAGTAGCTCATTGCTAAAGAGGAACATCGTCCTTGAATTCACCTTCAAAAGAGCTGCCATCTACTTTTGAGAAAATCTATTATACAGCAAACAAAGATATTTTAGATTATTTAAGCAATTAAATCATGTTTTTTAATGTTTTGATCTCTTTTGTTACTCCTTAGCCGTTCATGCGATCGTTCTTCCAATCTCCATTGTAAGTTTCACCGTTATTCCAGCGATATACACCCTTTCCGTTTCTCTTGCCATTTAACCAATATCCTTCATAGAGATCATTGTTAGCGAACTCATAGTGTCCTGATCCGTTTTTCTCGCCTTCACTCCAATCGCCTTGATAAATATCTCCATTTTGCATTTGAAGTGTTCCTTTTCCGTGTCTTCTGTCGTTCTACCAGTCACCTTGAAAGGAACAAAAATAAATGAAAATAACTCAATATTGTTAGGTAGTCTATCATTTATTCCTTCATTATACCTTCATATCTGTCACCGTTGACATAGTAGTAGACACCTTTACCACTTTTTTCACCTTCTTTGAATTCTCCTTGGTAGCGATCTCCATTCACATGCACGAATAGCCCAACTCCATTTTTGTAGTCAGCTACCCAATCTCCTTCATAGCGGCTGCCATCGTGGAATTGATACACTCCTTTACCATCCTTAGCACCTTCTTTCCACTTAACGAAGTAACCAAAAAGTTTATTTAGAAATTTAGTAATAATGATATTTTCGTTTGTTATTGGCATACTTCTCCGTCATATTTATCATTATTGGCATAGAACATGACACCTCTTCCATTAGCTCTATCTCTTGCCCAGAGTCCTTCATATCTAGCTCCTGAGGCATAACTAAGCACACCATGTCCACTCTTACTTCCATTATCCCATCTTTTTTTGTTATGAAAAAATAAATATTAAAATTAAAAAGGAATTATTAGCCTGCTTGTGTGACAACTCTTTCTTGTTTTTGTTTTTACTGTCCATTGTAAGTGTCTCCGAATGCGAAATAATAGATACCTCTGCCATTACGCTCACCTGTTTTCCACTCACCTTCATATTTTTCACCAGTTGTGTTGTAAGAGTAGACTCCTCTACCATCTTTCTTGTCATCACGCCACTCGCCTTGGTAGAAATTGCCATTCACGTAGTAGTATCTATTCATTTAAAAGATCATAGTATTAATGGTCATTAACTAAATAAATCAAATTAAACCAATGAGAATATCTTTGTATTTGAACATACGTGCCACGTCCAGACTTGTATCCATTGACAAGCTCACCTTCATATCGTTCTCCAATACTGAAAATGTAGACACCATTGCCATTAAAGAAATCATCTTTCCAGTCGCCCAAATAGATGTCTCCGTTGGGATAACTGAACAAATCAGATACAAAAAGAAGAAGAATATTTTTGGGTTTTTTTTTCCAAAAAATTAAAAAAAAATGAATTCAAAGATACTTACGTGTACATGCCCTTTCCGTGTTTAAGATTTTTATCTTTAACTTAGCCCACGAAAGTAGCTCCATCTGCATAAGTGAGTTGCTACAGATTCGGTGTGCCAGCTTGGAGATATCCCTCTCTGAATTCATTTATGATTTCTTCCTTTTTGACGAGAATCTGCTCTCTCTCCTTGTCAGCTTGGAAGGATTTGCGTGGTGGGGAGTTAGCAGGATACGCAGGTTAACCAGCAGCTTCATACACCAGCTAGCTATTCTAAATTGGTTGAGTTTACATAATAATGTTCTTTTTTTTTGTGTCAGTTGGCTAGGTTTTTTTTTTTAAGATTCCAAAGATAGAATTTTTTATTTCTTTCTTATTTTTCGTTCTCTTTTTTCCCCAGAATTCAAACCAATCTGAGTATTTATTTCAGCTAATCTTCTTTCATTGTTCGGCTTCTTTTCTGTGGTATTCAATTACTGCAGCAATAATCTATTTGCTATTATGGGTTTAATTGTTTTGAATTCCCGTTGTCATTTATTATATTTTTAACAAATAATTCCAGAATAGGTTATGTCCCTCCTCTTTTGCTAATATCCTTCTCTATTACTATGGATAATTTAAAACTCTGAGATAAAGATGAATACTCTATGCTGTTATGTTCTTCAAAAACAAATATTTTACGCTCCGAATTATTCCAAGCCAATATCTTCATCATTTTGTTCAGAAAATCTCCCCTAAATAAATTTTATTTCATATGCAATTTATCTGTCTTTTTCCTTTGAATCTACCATTCATCTTAACATCCTATCTACTCCTATTAATTAAGTAACCTAAACCAAGAATCAATTTTGTAAAGATATTGTTCTGGTCATGTATTTTTTGATTTTTTTTGTTGTTGATAGGAGGGATAAGAAATTTATGTTTATGTTTGTTTAGTGTATTATTTTGATATTTTTGCAATCATTTTTCTAAATCTTTCTTTTTGTTTAGTGTATATTGATGGTTTGGCATATGTTTGATGAGCTCAAAAAAGAAAAAAAAGAGTTATTGTGCTGATTAAAGCTAGATCATCTTAGGAAATGTGCGTGTGTGTGGCATAATCAATGAAATGGTTATCTTTAGTGATAAACTTTTTAAAAAACTTAAGATCTTTTAAGATCATTTTCAATGTTGAAAAATCAAAAAGAGAGAGCTTGATGAGGACAAATAAGGAAAGTGGAATGAGATTCAAGCTCAAATAATATAATGTAAGGATCAATTAAAGATATTTGACATCCATAAATGGGCATGTCTAATGGAAGAAACAATAATCATAAAAAACTAGCTAATAATGATTCTTCTTCTTTTCATTTCAAAAACTTCTTAAAAAATATTGGCTTTGTTCATGTGAGTGGAATCCTTATGTCTGGGTAGCCTTCGGGAGTTAAAAAACCATAGGATTCTCTGCTCAGATGCACAGTTTAGAGCCAACAAAAATGGAATTATTATTCTTATTATTTTTGAACAATTTCATGATCAAAAACATCATTAACGGTAACAAAAGGAGAGAATCTGAGAGTGAGATTCATTGAGTTTTGCCACGTAGCCCGAAGATTATTTAAAAACTAACAAAATTCTCAATAGCCCTCGCTCTCTCTGAGAAAATCGGAGTGTGATTTGTAGTGCTTTGTGAGGAGGCAATTCTACTTTCTGAGCTAATGAACAGGATAGGATGATAATAAAAATAATTCAGTTTAATTAAATAGTTGCTGTTAATATTACCTCTGCTTGATTTGCGCCAAATATCTTAATTAGATTTCTAAGGTAGATTGATTGATTGTCTGCAAAACCTTTCTTTAATGAAAAAAGATATTAACGAATAATTAGAAATTATGTTTAAAATAATTAAAAAAGTTAATTACATTGTTTGGTCATTTTATTAGGCTTTTTATCGGGAGTGGTTATTATTATTCATTCTGTTTGTACTTATTATGAAGTTAGTGCCTTTTGTTTCTATTATCTTCGAACATTTTAACATTTTGTTCTTTTTTTTCCTAAGAAAACTGCATTTTGCTTCATACTCTTCCTTGTTCGATGAATACTCAAGTCACCCCTTAACAAAAACAATCAATTAAATTAATATTCATGACCAAATGAATCTAAATCAAATTATTAAACAATTTTAACTTGTATCTCTTATTTTCGTGAGGACCGCAATAAAATTTATTATCAAAAATCAATTAAAATTTCCCACCAAAAAAAAACTGATAATGAACCAATTAATTTAACAGTGGGGGCATGTTGGATTGAGACTGCAAATTGAACTTAAAAGATTGTGGAGAGATTCCCATTAAAAATTGACAAAATATCAAATATGCGCGGTGGGGGGGGGGGGGGCGGGCCGGCGAGGGGGAGCGGATG
>Ga0302271_10004069_pt1 | contig 11865 bp, 21 predicted proteins | sample III_Bog_N1_1_FD_198767 | JGI IMG/M metagenome (GOLD analysis project Ga0302271, IMG submission 198767) | Peat permafrost microbial communities from Stordalen Mire near Abisko, Sweden - III_Bog_N1_1 | ecosystem: Environmental > Terrestrial > Soil > Wetlands > Peat | place: Sweden: Abisko... | reverse complement strand
GTTATCAATAACCTCTTGTCTTTTTCTAAGACAGTATGCAATTGCTTTGTTCTTTAAGGTATTACCATCTTCATCCATAAATGGTAATCCATCATCATCTAATCCACCTAGATTAGAGTATTGTGGTACAAAGAACCCACACTTCTTAGTTGCCCCTTCATCCCATATATTATCTATAGAATGAACATTATAACCATCTGGTTCATAGAATAGATCCTTTAATCCAGCATAATCGGTATCATCTGATCCTCCTGTACCATAGGCAATCATTAAACCAAAGGTAGTAGATCCCTGTTCTACTGATGGACGAGCTATTTGCCAAGCATCTATTAATCCTGGGAACTTACCTCCTTCTTCCCATAGTATTAACTTAGCAGCCTTACCCCTAGCCTTCTGTATATCATTCTTTAATGTTATCCCCATGATCTCTGACATTATACCTGTCTCAATCATAGTTCCATCATTATTAACAATATAAGAAGCTCTCTTCTGCATCTTAGTATCTACCTTTTGTCTCTTCTTAGTCCAAGCTGTATTAACATCTATCCAAGACATTAAGTCCCATGCTTTAGTAAGAAGTCCATCCTTAATCAAATACTCATTCTCCGAAGCAATTGCGTAGGATTTAGACTCTGGAATTAAGTAGAAGTTTCTACATAACATAGACGCTCCCTTGAAACTAAATCCCTTACGTCTAGCTTTTAGAACTACAGCATGCTTACCAAGTAATTCAGCTTGATCTATATAGTTAAAATAGTCATAATCTGTATCATAGAATAGAGGAAAATCCCTTCTTCTACTAGCTACTTTTTTAACTATACCTTCTCCCATTTTAACTTCTCGTTCTTCAACGATACTAATAGGAGAGTAATTTAAATAGAAATAATTGTATCCCGATATGAAATCTCCATCTGGCGCAGTCCACCCAAATAAACTCCTACGAGTTTCCTCATCCCAATACTCCTTATAAGCAGTAGTACCTTTAGGGGATGCTGTATAATAACCAAATTTTTGGAAGTGAATTGCTGCTTGTCTAAATTTCGATGTAGACTTAATCATACCGAATAACGGGATTAATTTTCTATAATATTCTTAAAGGAAGTGAGATCTTCATATAGATCTACTACATTACCACCTTTAACTCTTGAGGTTTCTAATTCCTCTCTTCTAACTTGTTCTTTAAGAGATTCTAAGGACTTTAATATTCCTCCAGCCTTCTCTAAATTAGCTGCTAAATCTCTAGATGAATAAATGGGTTTACCAGATTTATCTACTTCATCCCAATCTATTCTCTTATAGAAATTCATTAATTTCTTAGCTCCTTCAACATTCTGTTCTAGAAACTGTAGAGAGAATGTATGTTGAAAATCTCTATATCTTTGTACTGCTTGTATAATAAGATCATCTAACTTATAATCCTCTTTACCAAACACATCTTTCTTTACTATCCTATCTCTTACTTCTTCATCTATATATGACATATATGGGGAATCCCACTTGTACATAAAGATTATATAAGAGATTTTATCAAATGATTCCTTCTTACTCTTTGATTTATCGGATTCATATATCTTCTTAAAAACTGGAATAGAAAGTTCATCGGCATTAATTACTACCTTACCTTCAATTATATCGAATAACTTTGCCATGTTCTTATCACTAACGTTATATTAATTATATTGTTGTACCTTAGAAGCTATAGATTTCTTACGTAAAAACTTCTGCATGTTGCGTTTCTTATCTTCTATAGTCTTCATTGTCTTAAAAACGAACTTACCAAAGTAAGGAATCATTACAGCCCTTATATCCTCTGGATTCTCAATCACACGTTTAGTAAAAAGTAAAGGATGATGAACTATACATTCAATCACCCTTTTATCCTTACCAATAGTTAAACTTATTTGTTTAATTATATCTTCCATTTAAATACTCTTAAGAGTATAATACTTATTAATCTCCACATCTACTGGATTAGTCTGTGCAGGTCTATCAAATGTCTTAGGTCTAACCTTATTAGCCCATGTAGCTACTGCTTCTGCACAATATAGTCTACGTTCTGCTTTACCACCATCTCCTGGACCTATCCATTTACCTGTAGTAGTAAGTATTGCCTGATTAACTATTCCTATGAAATCATATCTAGTTATCTTTAAAGAACTTAATACAGCTTCTTTAGATATCTTATCCTGTTCTACAGCACTGTATTTCTTCTTAGGAGTGAGTATAATAGTATCACTAAAGTTAGTATAATCTTTAAATACTTCATCTAAAGGTCTTACTGCTAATCCCTTAATAAGTGCTTCTGCCACATACAATTCTCCCCATATATCAACTACTGTAAAACAATGGGAATATAACTTAATAGGAGGTAACTTCTTTATATTCTTCCTATATAGATTTTCAAAGAATCTTATACCCTTTGAAAGGAACGTATTACTTTTAACTAGTCCTATATCTCCAGGTACTAATTTACTTTTCAAATCTTCTAATGTCATCTTTATAATTTAATTGTAAATACTAATTTACATACATTCTCATCTATAATTGGAGTAAGTGATTTATTTATTACCCAACTATCCTTAATCTTTACTAGAACTCCTTTATCCTTAAACTTAGTAAGAAATGTAGAGAGGTTACAATCATCAATTCCGCATTCCTCAAATATCTCTAACCTATTCTCTCTATTGAGTAATTTCTTATTAAAAGGAGTAGAGTCAGTAAGTTCTAGTAACTTAGAGAATACTGCAACCTGTTTAGGAGTAAGTCCTAATAAACAATTAATTGCTCTTGCATACTCACTATACAACTGTTGTTTCTGTTGTACTACCTTCTGAAATTGATTCATTGGCTTGTTCCTCTTTAACTTCTGGATTATCTTTCTTAACTGATTCAACATAAAATAGAGACATTTCGTTATTACAATCTTTACACTTTAATGTTAGGTTTGATGATGCTGTAGGAGGAAGTAATATCTGTATACCACCATTCTTAGGAATATTCTCTTCTAAGATATAACGTCCACCACACGCACTACAAGACATTACTAAATGAGAATTCTCAAATCTTTTAACACTATCTTCTTTAGGTTTTTGATTGATTGTCTCATCAACTACTTTAACATCCTCAATCTGTTCTTTACTATTCATTTTAACTGCTTTACCCATTATTTCCAATTCTTATTAAACCAAATTTTATACTTTATATCTCTAATTATTCTCTGTAACCAATTCTCTTTCTTAGTTCTATACTTCAATGCTAATGACTGAAGAGCAGGTATATCATACTTTAAAGGACAATCACTACACATATCAAAAGTCTATTAATTGTAACAACGGTAATCTTCTATATCCAAGATATCGATCTGGTGTAATATGCGCAGTAAATTCTTTTTGTAATCTGCTATTATCTTGCCATAAAGAATCTACACGTTTTTCTAACTCAGTTTTATCCTTCTTAAGTTTAACACAAAGATCTTCTAATTCATAACTATGAATAACTGGTTCTGAGTGTTTCTCAATTAAGTCCATCATTTTTTGTTTCAGTTCCTCATTTTCTTTTCTAAGAGATTCCAATTCACTACTATTAATATCTACAATCTTATCTTCTTCCTTCTGTTCATACTTAAACTCTTCAACAATCATATCATTACCATCATCATCTACATACTTAAAGAACTCTTTATTATCATCTACTAACCATGCTCCTATAATAACTTTAAGAATCTTCTTACTAGTCTTAGTATCACTAATCTCCTCATCAATCTTAGTGATTCCATATTGATCCTGATCTTTATCATAGTAAAGGATATCTCCCTCTACTAATCCTTTAATTGGTTTAATTACTTTTAAATTCATTCTATTCCTAATTGTTTTAATAATACTTTTAATTCGTTAACATTCTTTATAATCCCATTAAATAATACTTTTGGAGTATCTCCATATTGACTTTTAGTAGTTATTGCATAATGATTGTTAGAAGGTATATATGATAATATATATTCATTATACCTATAATCTTTCCTACCATTAGATATTATTTGACCACCTTCAAATATCCATCCTAAACTTTCTATATCAGATTGATCTAGATAATTAACTCTAATACATTCTCCATTTATTAATTCTAATAAATAGTGTTCTCCATTCCTATCAATATACTCACTTATATCAAATATCTTTTCAGACCAATCTTGAAGTCCAGATGATTCTGTACCCATTAATTCCTCATATTGAAACCCTACTCTAAATTCTTCAATTGAAGGGACGTAATACTTACTTTCCATTACTTAAATAATTTATATAAATTCTTCCAAAAATGATCAAAGTTTTCTTGACTAAGGTTAACTGTTAAATCACCATATTTCATATCATTATGATAAATAATTTCTTCTCCTTCAACTACAGTAACTATAGGATTACAATTACATCCTATATCTTCTATATGATTATAACCATCTTCAGGGATTATATGACTACTCATTCTTACTAGATTGTCGTTTAAACCACCACTCCCTTAATTCCTTACGATAAGGAAGTACTACTTCACTTTGATATCTCTCTTTAAGTAATCTATTCATTTCTTCTTCTAGAAACATCACCTTGGCCTCATACTCTAAATATTCTTCTTGAGAAGCACTCCAATGTCTATAATCCTTACAACTAGGTAATACTTCAGGAGTAGTAGTACAAATAGACTCCATAAAACTATCTAACATTGGTTCATCCAATTGACTATCTAAGTCCTTATCTATAAACTCTACTGGATTAATATCTTCAGGAATAGATTCATATTGATTAATATCTTGATCTCTTAATCCCATATCCAACTCATCATTCTCTAAAACACAATCCTCTAAATATACTTGTTCTCCTGTAGCCAGGTTAAATAACTTACCCATATACTATTTCTTATTATACTTAACTTTAAACCCTAATCCAAAGATCTCTATTACTTCATCTACTGATAACTCAACATCTCCAGTAAAGTATTTATTAATTACTTCAGTTATTTCTTTCCTAAATTCCTCTTGATTAAAATCTGGTTTCTTAACACTATTTTCCATCCTATATATTTAATATCTTATACGTACCAATTCTTATTAAGGTTACATAACTTTATAGTATATACATAAAAATAACTCCTTCTATCAAATAGGGAGTTTAATTAATTCCTCTCGTTAACAAATGAGTACTTTAATCTACCTTCAAGTATATAACTACTGTACCCATTCTCATAACATAGAGAACCTACCTTAGCTTTTACTTCTTGTTCAGTATGATATACTTTATCTGGATATACTTGGATAAGTCTATCTTTAACAGGCATTTCAACAGATCTATATTCAAAAGAACCATCCTTCTTAAATGCTTTAACTAAATACGTTTCAGGAGTGACTATCATGCATTAGGTTATTAGTTGACAATCTCGATCTACACTTAACACTTGTGTGCAACAATCCCCTTAAGAGGATTATATTACTCTATCAATAAACTTTCAGTTTAGTTTTCTCAAGGTCGTTCGATAGTTGCCCTACACCTTCTCTCAGTCTTGCTACATTTACTTACTAGTGCTGAGACCCTTGACTTATATACTATTCCTTTCGAGTCCTATCTGGTATAACTCCCTTTCTATTTGAAAGGTACAACCCGACTGTTTAAACCACTTTTAACCTTTTACAGTATACATGGTCGGCTCATACAATCAATCTCCATTAATTGCAGAGAGACTCTATTTACTAATTCAATGGTTGATCTTCTGTAATATCTGTGAGGAAATCCTGTAACTGACTCATATAAACATCTATAAGATGAATATTCCTAACCTTAATATTAGGTCTAGTTAATTCATTCTCATTCTCTTCTCTTAGTACTTGTATCTTATCTAAGAGATGTCTAGTACGTTCTTGGTTAGATGGCATGATTCATGAGTTTATATATACTATTAATTTATACGGATTGTTGTAATAAGGGGTTACAAAATAAACATAGAAAATATATCATTTTTATCTATCTTCTTGGTACTAATTAATTTGGTATCATACCATCCATCTGTTATATAAGTATCTAAAGACCAAGTTCCTTTATCATACACCAATCTACTATATTCACTAGAATCATCATATTCATTTTCACTCAGACTAATGTCACTAATAGTCCAACCATTATCATCATATCTATGATATTTCTTAGATAACATATAGACCATATCATAATCTAAATCAACCAATTTAGCAGTACGTTGATATATAATAGTCATGTGAACAATAGACTCTTCCCGTAACTTCTCTAACTCTACTACATCATTATTAAAAGTAGCTGTCATATACCTACTTCCAAATTCTCCACAAGTAACTACATATTCAGGAGTAATTCTATAGTCTTTGAATCCATTAAGAAAATCTAAGAGACTCTCTTCTGTTAATGCTTTATACTCTCTCTGTTGAGACTTCTGTATCTGTGCTAATAATCCTGATCCCATTTATAATTCTCCTAGCATTTTAGTAATATATCCTTGTTCTACAAATTGTTCAAATGTTAAGTTTAGGTTATATTCATGTATATAAAGATACCAAATTGATTTAAAAAGAATCTCATAATTTTCTCTTAAATGTCCTATTCCAGAATTACAATTATTACATAGTAATTTACGTACCAATCCAGTAGAGTGATTATGATCAACATCCATATTTTTATATGGATTTTTACATCCACATATAAAACAAGAGTTATTCTGTTCTTGCACCATTTTATTAAAAATATCTAAAGAGATATTAAATTTTCTTTTTAATCTTATATTTCGTATTCTATTCTTATATTTTTCAGGATCTCGTTTACGTCTTTCTTCACGTTTTAATGCACAGCATGCCTTACAACTCGATTGTTTATGAGTATGCTCCTTACTTTTCCATGGAAATGCCGAATCAAAATCTTTCCATTCTTTACACCTAAAACACTGTCTACTTACGGTTCCATCATCATTAATTTTATAATTCTTTAAGTATCGGAAATCTAATTTATAACAAGAGTAATCTTTTAACATATATTTATAATTTATTTATTATACGTAAAATATTGTAGAGGGGTTACGAAAGGGGTACTTAACTGAAAATATTTTTACTATAAATTTTATTTTATATAACATAAATATAAAAGTCCTTTCCACCTTGTTCTCTTCCCCCTCTCCAAAATCGGAAAGGCAATATCCCGGTAGGCAAAGTCAACTGGAAATTTGTCAAATCCAAGTAGAGTGATGTCTACTATAAAATGCAAACCTATATAAGGAGTCGTAGGTCATCATAGACTCTCCACACTTGCGGTTATAGCGGCGTAGTAATCCGAAGGAACGACTAGTGTATTCAAGGAGTGCAAGCCTTGATTTAAGACATTATCATTAAGAATAGTAACTAACTACATTGGTCAGCGTAGTAGATTCATCAGACCTGATGTACTATAACGTACTACAATGGTGATTACTATTCTTATTACATTAGCGGCGCGATATTGTAGCGCTGACACTTGATTTGGCGATTAGCCAAGTCGTATAGAGTTATTATTAATTATTACTCGTAACCCCCTCACTAACGCCGTCCCCCAAGGGACGTTGTTGTTATGATTGTGGGGTTCACAATACAAATCCTATCAATAGTGCAAACCTTCGACGTATCGTCGGTCGGTATTACTGGTGAGTTAAATGGTTGGCGTTATAACCAGCTAGAGATAGGTTTATGATGCTTTTTAGGTCATTTTAGGTAGTTTTAGGGTTAAAAAGAGGGGAAAGCAGGGATAAACATACTTGTATGATGTTCAATGAACAGTATTCTGTTAGCTATCTCCTCTCTTTTTATATCATTGTCACACATTAATAGCGTTATGTGTAAAATACACATAAGTTCACTCTTCGTGAGTTTTTACGAACCATTGTTCACATAATATAATTTATATGAAGAAACCTAAGACATTCAAAGGGCGAAGATTCACATCAGGCCCTTACAAAGATCAATTATACTCAGATGTCATTCAAAAGGATAAAGAGTATATCAAGTTCTGTATTCAAAACCATATTATATAATCATAGTCAATAGGTTAAATCAAAACAACTTATTATGGATGCTAATTACAAAATTATCAATGGTGTATTGATACCAATCAATGATGCCAATGATTACGATTTTAAGTAGCCCTGAGCCCTGCTCAGTCAGGCTATATAGACCAGATTGTGGTATACTAAGTAAATATACTAGTAACGACTAGTTAACCGTAGCAATCTGGTCTTTTTACCTCTTTAAGTAGTAGTGAGTTCAAGCAGAGTTAACTCCGAGCAAGCGTGCTACTATTAGACCCAACATGAGACCTTATAATGATGATAATAACATTCGGGCAGTTGGGTCTTTACTGCATTTAATAACACTGATGCCAGTAATGGAGTTGTCTGAATAAGCTTAATATTCAACAAGCGTTATTGAGGGCATAATGGTAGATGAATTCAGGTGTTATTATTCAAAATCAACCAACAATATAAAGATATGAAATTGATCCTATCAATTTTACTCCAATTCCTAGTATTCCTCATTGTATATGCACTACTCAGAAGTGATTACATACTACCTAGATTTGGCATCATAATACTGCTTATATTCACAATATTTGCAGAGACATTCAGTATAGTACTCTATTCAGATTGGGAACTGGATAGACAAAAGGAGAAGTTTGAACATAAACTTTAATTATTAATCACACATGACAAATTTAGATTATCAAATAAAAGTCCTTCTTGACCTCAAGACTGGGACAACTCATAAAGATGCTACCTTACCACGTATAGCAATTAAAGCTAACGCACAGGGACAAAAAGGAGAGTTCTTCGTAGTATCACTAATGCCTTTAAGTAAAGGCCCCAAATTCGTATTCGGTAAGGCAATCAAATTCACCATATGGAATACAGGACAGCGTGCTGAAGTATTCAGTCGTCTTAAGAACTTATTGTTAACACCAGCAGATGTAACACTTGATGCTGACAAAAATGTAATCTTAAGTGATACAGCAGGTTTCTTTGCAGGTAGCTTAAAGAAAGAGGATTGTGGATTCTTCTACACAATGACCGACAGTGATGGTAAATCATTGATGAACAACGGTGTTCCACAACAACGTAATTACGTACAAGAATTCGTCTTCGATTTCGAACAAGACAATGGTACTGCTGATATTATTATCAGTAATGCAATTAATCGTGCCAAGAAGACCGAAGTAATGAATTCAGAGGCATAACAAAGATTAAAAGGATTGATTCAGAATACCCATAACGTTGGCTACTGATGTAACATGGCAATTCCATGCAATCCATATATTTCATTCAGGTGTTCCCTATAATATTGCATAATCATTTTCAGGACTAAGTCCTTTAGGAACCGAGTGAGTACCGTCAAAGCTCACTCTTTACATTAAGATATCGAACTCTTATCCAATTAGACAGGACGGCTCTGAACTATATGAAACCGGTCAAGGCTTAACCTTGTAAGAGTTCTTTCTTTTTATCTAATCAATCTAACACTCTCACAAGCAACAAAGAAGTTCATAAATTCACATAATGGCAATAGAAGACGATATCAAATTGTGTACTCAATATCTCAGACAAAGAGATCATGCAATCAATAGAAAAATACCATTTAATCTATCTCTAAAAAAATTCAGACAATTAAAACAAACAACACATTGTTATTACACCGGAATTAAATTAATAACAGGAGAAGAAGCATCTCCAACAGCATGGTCATTAGATAGACTAGACAACAATAAAGGATATGAAGACAACAATGTTGTAGTAGCATGTCATATTATAAATGCAAAGAAATCCAATCTGACTATAGATGAAATCAAAGCTATCTATAATGGATTAGAGAAAAAGAAACTTATTTAAATAACAATTATGACAACAAAGAAGCGAATAAGATGTTCTAGTGCTCTAAAGAGATTACAAGAACAACTCAAGAATGGAGTAAAAACCGAGAAGAAATCCTCAGTTGGTCAAAAGAACTTTAAAAAGATTCCATTAACAGAATCTGATATCAAAAGAATTAATCTTGAAATTACTCGATTAAAATCAAAAAATATCGATTAAGTAATTAATCCAATTTAAATATTATACAAATGCCAAGTAAAAAAATGAAATTGATTGGGCAATTAATTACTGATGATAAACCAGTAGTTCTTGCGATATCAGCCAATGCTGATGAAATCATACAAACAGCAAAGGAATATGAAGAAGTATTCCCAGATATATTCTTACATTGTGAATGGGGGTATTTTCAAACTCCAGTGTCAGCTGAGAAAAAAAGAGCTCTCTCCAATTTATTTGGAGTATTAAATGCTCCTTTACAAAACGTTTTTCAATCATTAACTTCTAAATCCTAATACAATGACTCCAAAAGAAATAGCAAAAGAAATTGATAAATTGTCATTGGAAGATTCAAGACAATTGGTTGAAGAGTTACTTGCTTTAGGATATAAACTTCCTGAAACAACAGTTGTAACAGAAAAATCTGAAACAATTACTGAAGAAAAAACCACATTCCAGATCACATTACAAGATGCTGGTGGTTCAAAATCACAAGTCATCAAATTCTGGAAACAATACAGCGCTAATCCATCTTTGATGGAAGCTAAGAAAGAGATTGATAAAGCTCCTTCAGTATTAAAGTCAGGATTGACTAAACAAGAAGCTGATGATTTAAAAAAAGAATTTGAAGCCTTGGGTGCAACAGCAACAATATCATAATTAAATAATATAAAATAAAGAGTGAATCTGTTAGAAGCGATTTAATGGTCTGTGAACGGGACCAGCTCTTTAGTAATGCAACCATGAAAGTTATGTAAGGAAAGCACTGTAACAACAGCGACCACGGTGCCAATCCGTGATATCTTTAGGATATTAGCTTAGAAAATATATAACAACAGTAATGACGGTCACAAGTCCGACGTATATCTTATAAAATCAACCCTAGTTGATCTTACGAATACAAATGCAGAGTGATAGGTTGAGAGTTGACGTAATAACTTTCAGTGAGATAATACTGATTAAGACACTCACTTTAAACAAAGACGAGAATTACTCTTACACATAGAGTTAAATATGTGATCTAATAAATATCATCTTATCAATGATATAAATAGATAAAATAGTGATAAGACTATTGGGGATAGTTATACGAGATATAATTCCCGTTGTATACAGATAGACAGCTGATAGCAACTCTATATACAATGAAAAATTACTTCTATCATTCACTAAATCTCAATATATAATGCGTAAGTATAATTTTAATTATCCAACACCAACTGACGATCCTAATCCAGTATTGCCGGGAACGGGACATTAATTAGCAAAATCCTTATCATTAACTTGATAGGGATTTCTTTATGATTTAAACTAACTCTATATAAACTATGATACGAGATTGTAATAAACACGGATTGATACAAAGTGATTCAGAAACATGCAAATCTTGTATTCATTATAATCAGAATACATGTGCAATGATATCTAAAGAAGTTTTAGCATATGAATCTCCTAGTGACTTCTCAGAAGATCCTGCTATATTAGTAGAAGAAGTTAAAGTTGATTCTATTGAAGAAGCTGCAAAGAACTACTATATAAATAGTACTTATTTTAGAGAACGTGAAGCATTTATATTAGGTGCTAAATCAGAAGCAGCTAAACAATATTGGTTAAACTATTTTAAACATAATTAAATCAAAACAATTATGCAATCAGAAGAAAAGACATCATGGACAGCATTAGGAATACTTTTAATATTAGTCCTATTGTTAGTCACAATAAAGACTTGTAGTGCTCAATCATATAACAATAATG
>Ga0302271_10004068_pt1 | contig 11868 bp, 8 predicted proteins | sample III_Bog_N1_1_FD_198767 | JGI IMG/M metagenome (GOLD analysis project Ga0302271, IMG submission 198767) | Peat permafrost microbial communities from Stordalen Mire near Abisko, Sweden - III_Bog_N1_1 | ecosystem: Environmental > Terrestrial > Soil > Wetlands > Peat | place: Sweden: Abisko... | reverse complement strand
GAAATCCACAGTCATGAGTTGATTGAAGTCACAGGAGAAGATTTCTAATCCATCCAGTGTCACATTGTAAGTGAATAAATCTCCAAGATCCTTCTGCTACATCTCACCTTCCATTAGTTTCCCTCGGAGAATCTAATGGCTTTGCATACGCTGCCTCACGAAAATCAGTGATAGATTTCCTCGTAGAGCGATAACCTGTTAGCATAGCTACGCTGGAAAAGCAGCCACAACGTTCTTCGCTGAAAAAATCACAACTAAACGACTCTCTTCATCACGGATCAAGTACTCTAACAAACCAATAATAATTTATTAATTCGATCCCACTATTCCACTGAATTTAACGAAAATGTGGTTGTTTAATAATAATATTTTTTGTACGTGGGTAGCAAGAAGGTTTTGGTTTAGCCCAATCGGACAGCTCCAAGAAGGTGTCTGTTTGTAGGAGCATGTGGATATTATCTAATTCAATGTCTATCGAGGTGTCATCGTTGGGCTGGATGATTTGTGTGTAGAGTAATTTAGTATTAGATGGGGGAATACTGTTTTTTCCGATTGGTTGCTGATAACTATCCCTGAGCTAAGCCATATAAACCCGTAGATGTTAGAGAGCAGATTCACATGGGATTGATACTTTTGAATTCTTTTCAATTTTGAGTTGAGAAGAACTAAAATCTCCAATTGATTAGCCTATGATTTGTATTGTCTAGTGGGAATCCTTGTTGCTGGCTCTGTCTTTGATGATTTCTGCTTTAATCTCCTTGCTTGTGATCTTGATTTTCTTCACGTTGTCGCTGGTGACAAACCATTCGATTACGCTATCTTCGAGCATTACCATCAATTCGTCTTCTTGTGGATTCTCAGTTGTCTTCAGCAATCCCAATGCCTTCACGTTCATCGTAAACTCAATTGGAGCTACAAAATCATTTCGTTATTAGATTTAATCAGAAAATGCTAAGAATTCTTGGATACTTCTTTGCAGCTTTGCTAATGTCAAGATGCTAGCAAACTAGCTGTCTCTAAGATCTTCGAAGGTGAAGTTATGCAGAATTGCTGTCAGACCAGTCAGGTATTAAGAACCAGTTAAACTACACAGCAAAGGAGATATCTCACCCGAAATCTTATGATCTTAGACAATGCAATCTTTGATATTTGGCCAAAGGTAGATAGTCTCATTACCAAAGAGCAGCTTGTTGAACATTAAATCAATGCTAAAAGGGAGACTCAGCTGCTCGTTAGCGTTTTCATTCCTATTTATGCTATGCGAATAGACTACACATTGCTCTGCTTCGATATTGTAGTTGCAAGTCCACATTCCTGAGGTTCAACATAAGAAGAAGAGAGAATAAACACAAATAGTTAAAGTGAAAGCTCACCTTGAATCGGGAGGGCATTCGAGAGCTTAATGTCTTTGTTTGATTTAACTCGATGCGGGTTGAATTCAAACTGCGATTTAACTTCCAAGGAGCCTAAACTAAGCACTAGACCTTGGTCGATTTAAGAGTGGTTTGCTCCTAACCTTACAGTCAATCCTTATGCTTGCACGTATATATGCGTGAATTAAGGACAAAAGCAAGAAGACAGCAGTTGTTCAAGTGACCCAAGCACTGCTGACTTGTTGTGCTTTAAAGAGCGCAGCTGCGTTGGGTGTGTGATAATTGATAAGATGGATTCCTGGAAGTAGTCGATGTATCTCAGGAAAGGTTGGTTAGAGTAAGTTAGTTGCATTGGCTGGATTTCAATCACCAAGAAGGAATCCACATGCTAGGATGTCACCAACTATGATAGTAATGAATACTTCAGAGACAGCAGGGACGATGCTTGACGTTGAGATTAAGAAACACCAGAAGAAGCAGCAACCGGTTGTTTGGAGAGAATGCTTAAGAGTTTATTAGAATTGCTTTACTTGGGCTGGAAAGTATAAGGATAGTTTGTCAAGTCAAATGCAGTAATGTCGCTGATCTCAGCTGTTACGAACATTCCTTGATCTGCTAGCTTCGTTGTGAAGCGAGATTCTAGTATCTGCAGGGATAGCATTGGCAAGTGCGTTAAGGGAGTGAACAGACAAATTGATAGTTCCCCCACAGACAAGTCAATTCCACAAAGGATCTTCTCTGAACACACTTTGAGTTTGCAGCATTCCTTGAAATCGCTTAGGATCTTAGCTTATTCCTTCTGCGGGTCAGCGGGGATTCTCTTCTCGCCGTTGTGAGTGCTATGTTAAGCTAGTTTTTGTTTGAATTGTCCATCCTTCATAACTTCATTGATCAATGCAAGTAGATTCGTCCTGTCTAACTCTTCGGAAGGCAGTGCTGCCTTGATTAGCTCTTCGTAGATAGTATGCAAGGCTAGCATACTCTCTGGTTTCCAATTCAAGAGCACTTGCTGGAGATCACCTGAGATGCTGATTTGTTCTTTGATTAGATCGTCGATGATGCAGATATTCACTGGAGTGTTATTCTGAATTGCTTTGATTTTGATGAGTGGGTGTTCATGCTGAGCGTGGATTATTTAAAGCAGTTTCAGCTGAATGTTAATTGTTGTGGTTTGCTCAGATTAACTGGAAATGTTGATGACTGCATCGTTCACTTTGAGTTCTAAGCTAGGACGAGACTTATCGCTTAGGAGCACTTCCAGATTGGATAACTTCACAATGTAAATTGCAGAACTTATACCCGAAGAAGGGTCTGCTTGTTCAGGCTATTGTTTCTCTGAGTTATCTATCTGATTTTTCTGCTGTTCTTATTCTTGAGCTAACAGTTTAAAGGAGTTTTAGTATTATTCATTTAGATTGAATAGTCTATCTTCTTTGACTCTCTCTAGAACTTCTAAAAACTTCCTATTAGAGTTGACAGCAACAGAGTCTTCGAAGATAACTCTCCAGCTTTGCTTGTAGCAATACACGAATCTTTAATAAGACATCATCTGTTCTTAGATATTTTATGGCTGTTGTTGTTTTTCAATTAGGGGATCATTTTGATTGTTGTTGATTAGTGAGATAGTCTCATTGATTTGTTGATAATTCATGTAATCGGCAAAATGTGAGAGATGGGATGAAAAGAAAGGAACGGTTTAGTTCGGATGGTAAAGGTACAAATAATCATATTAGTCAATCACGAGATTGCATGGCTGGCATTTCAAGAAGTTCCTTTGTTGGTAGGAAGCACTGCAATTCAGCTAGGCATGAGAGATTTTAGAGTTTTTGATTTCAATTGCTTGTTGCTTGAGAACGTTGCTGCTGTTGCTTGAGGAGCTGAAGGAGAATTGAGTGTCGATGACATTGATAGCTTCTGTGATTAGATCCGTTGAGCCAAGAATATTAAGATCCGATAACGAGAATGTTAATTAAAGCTGAGGAGTTAGTGCAATTTGCACATTCAAGGAGAATTCTTTGATTATTTATTCTTTATTTCTCTTGATTTCCATGCAATCCACACTTAGTTCATACCCTATGCCATCAAGTTGTTTCTTTTCGATATCAGAAACAGCAGATGAACTGTTGAAAGTACTGAAACGAGTTGGTCCAATGGATGCTGTAAACGTAGAGATGATTTTAGAATTGTCATGATTGAGAGCATTGAAAACAAAGGTTTGTTTCTGCAAGACTAATTGCAATTGGAGACAATCCAATTAAGACTGATTCACAACTTCTTAGATCTACCCTGATAGCTTGTCCGCTAGAGAGTCAGCTATCTTCTCTCGATCGATCAAGCGCTCCTTTGAACTCAAAGACATGAAGGAAGTCATATGAATAATGAACTAGGTATTCCAGTTAAACTAAAGCGATGCTATTTCTCCTTTTAAAATTCTCTTATTGGCTATGCTATTGTCCGCTGCTCTCTAGCTAAGGAATTCTAAATCCACTAAGCCAGTGCTCAAGTTAGAGTTATTCTTCTTGCTATTATCTAGCTCTGATATTCTTGTGATAATCTTCTATGAATCCATGGTGACTTCGAGCTCACTTAGTTGTACTCTCATTTTCCTTCCTCCATCTTCGAATCTCTAACTGCTTGCACTCACTCCTTTACACGATAGACTCATTTCGACAGTTTCAGTATTATTCCTAAGTTAGTTACTTGTATCATTTGCGTTTCCTTCTCTCTTAGCAACAAGTGTGAGAGTCGCTTAGCTCAGTGATAGTGTCCCTTTGATTTTGACACTGTCAGCAGGACGAAGTGATTCCTTGTCTTCATTCTCACTGGATTGTTTCTCTAGTTCTATTTGAGTTTCAATCAATCCCTCAATCTCTTTGATTTAATCATCGCTCACAACTGAATTACTTGAAAAGGAGAAGAATCCCTTTTTCTTTGCTCTAAGCTCCTACACTTTAAAATCCTTTCCTAAGTCTCTCACAATCACCATCACTTAATCCAGCAACTCTGCTTGTCCTATGCTCAGTATAATGTCCTTGATGGTACTCTCCTCTGATTTACTCAGAGAAGTCAGTTTCTCTTTCGAAGCATAAGATTTCAGTCGAGAACTAAAGATCCTAGAGAAATCATTCTTCAAGGTAGTCTTCCTCTCTAAAGTCATCTCATCAGCAATTCGCTTGCTAATATTTCAAACCATTAATGAGATTAATTATCAGAAATCAAACTTATCTCAATAGGTAACTCTTTTAGAATTATTGTTTCTTTCGTAAAAATAATAACAATAATCTTACTTTGTTTGCCTATTGAGATGTCTTTTATAGGCTGAAATGAGATTGATTAAATCTACAGTAGCTTAGAGTTATGATTTATCGACTTTGATGTTGATATCTTCAAACTGCAAGTCCAGCTGATATTGTGGCAAATCAAACTATTTTTACTAATTACTTGTGATCTTGCATGTGCCATTGATAATAAATATCTGCTATCTCAATGGGTCAGATTCTTTATTTTGGATGACTCTTTTTAATATCTCCACCAAATCTTGCTTGCTTTTGTTCTTATTGCTGCTGTAAATCACATTGAAGTCATTGCTGATAGTTGAATAAGCAGTCAGCTCTGTTAGTGTGATCAGTTTGTAGATCGATTAGTTCTTGTTTGTTTTAGTTGTCCTATCGATGTAGCTCTCATTCCAAGCTGAGTCTGTGGTTATTGCAGTGAATCCATTCAAAGATAATCCAAATGATACTCCTTTCTCTGAGTCGTCTTGCCATCTTACATGAACGTTTTTTATCACCAGCTAGATGTTATCAGCGATTTTTAACCCCATCTTTGCTAGGTAACCTAGTTCTTCAGTAGGGTCGTTGCTAATTTGCTTCTTATTGTTTTTGTTGAGTATTTTCTCCAAGAGTACTCTCGCATATTCTTCGATTTAGGAGAATTTATCTAAAAAATTACTGTCTTTCTTTGCCCAATCTTTCCTTGGTCCAATCACTAGATATATGTCTGATAGCGTTATCGGCACAGCAGTACTTCCTAGTTTGCTCCAGGTGATATTAGCACTAAGCATGCCAATATGGCTGAATAATACATCAATCGGCAAATTAAGCTCATCGAGGCAGGTTGGTTTGAAGCTAACATTTTGGATGCGCAAATCACCTGAGAAGACTCCTACTTGAATACTCTTCTCATCTATGCCATCGATATACTTTCCAAAATACTGGACGAGCACACTCTCTAATAGTTTCTCGAACATCTTCAGAAACACTGTGGGGTTTAACTGAGGGTATTCTGCAAATTATTGTTTTGACTATTATTGCTAGAACTGCTGGGAAGATAGTCAATTTAAATGGGATTATTATGGACCTAAAGTCAAAAAAAGCTAGTAATACAGAGAGAGTTTATAAAAAGGACTCTTATCACAGAAAGAATGTATATAAATATGGAAAAAGGGAAGGGCAGATTAGATAGTGATTAGGCGGGAACATATTATTATTTTTCTGATAAGTCGAAGGAATTTCTTAAATATCAATAATTCAAAATTATTCAGATGAGTGGGATTGGTTGCTAGGGAGGGATGAATGGGATTATTAGTTGGCTTATAATATTGATTGGAGAATACTCTTTTTGGTTTGGCATAATGCAAGAAGAAGATAACAATAAAGTGTTGATTGGAATATTTATTAAAGTGTATTGACAATTCAATTACAAGAGGCCATTTGAAACCCAATTAATTAGTTGTGTTAATCAATAAAAATCAATCCAAGTCAATGGTGTAAGTAAGATCCAATCATTTGAAAAAGGAAGCTGAATGAATAAAGCTGTTGTGCCTTATTTAATAAAACCATTTCGCTAAATATATTATTCCACTGTAAATAAGTGACAAGAGATTAGCTGAGTGAATAAATGTGGGAGTGCTTAAAACATAAAAATATGATTATATGTTTGCTTGAATAATTCATAGGAAAACCTAGAGAGAGATAAGGAGAATGAGTGACTAAGGAGATAGTGCAAAGCTATTTTTGTTATTTTCAAAACATTGATAGTATTCTTTATGAATTTACTGATATTCGAGTACAATAGAGCGATGATGTATTAGGTTCAAAATAAAACACAGGTTTTCTTGTTTAAATGACTCTTAGCCGCATTGTTACAGCTATATTTGCTTTCAAATTACCAAATATATCAATACAATACCAACTCATAATGGCTGGAATTATTTAAATTCTCAGCCAATATTCTACCAAAAAAATGAAATTATGAATATCATTTCTCTTTCTTACTCAACAAATTGAATATCAATAAAACACATAAAATTATTATTAATGTCTGCCGAAGGTAATTGGCCAAGTATCTTTCTACTGCTTTAATCCGTTTGGATGCTTGTTTTAGCTTTTACCTTATCATTTTCAAGCAAGATATTTTCTATTAATTATTATCAAAGTTATCATAATGCATTATTTTAAAAAGTATTGACATTATCTAAAAGTCTGAGAGAAGAGATCAGCACAAAGTGGAGTAGTTTTTGAAAGATCTTAGAATCGTTTCGCAAAATGCCATCCACTTTAGAAGCTGTCTTCGCAAAAACATTTTGTTTTTATGTTAGTGTAACAAATTTAAGGTATTCATCTAGTTATTCCTAATTTTGTGGGGCCTTACAAGTTTTTTTTATTTGTTAAATCCTGTCTTATTAAAATAAAGGATCGTTTGGGCATTCTAATCTAACAGTTAATGTGTCCATGCGATGATGGATTATTCGTCAAGCAATTACAAGTAACATAAAGCTAATTTTGAAGCTAGAGTGACGTCAGATTTCTTGAAGCAGCGGTGGGATCTATTAGAAAATAATGTGATAGATCATAGCTGCGTCAAATCATAAGATATTCCCAGCGAATTTGGTGTTTTAAATACAGGACCTCCTCTCTTGGCTAGAGGATATTGATAAATTGGAGAAACAAATTAAAAACAAAACGCAATTAAAAAATACAGCAAACACCAGCAGCATTAGCTCTAAGATCAATGTCTTACACACCAATCACAATTCCTCGTTTGTACAATATCCCAATCTCTGAAAAGCAGCCGAATGGGACAGAGATCATGAGAAACTTGAAAAATCTTAAGGGGCTCTAGTTTGAGCCTGCTCCAGGCCTTGATAACCTCCAGAAGATGATCATGTATGCTCGTTCAATTTACGGTAAACTTGACTTCGTTGGAACTTAAAACCCAACAACCAGGACATACACTTTTGAGACATACGAAGATATTTGCAAGAAAGCTCGCTATTTCGCTTCGTCTCTCGCCAATTTAAATTTACTAGCCAATGTCTAGGAATATCCAGGAAAACAGACCATGAGGATGGTGGGCATTTATGCGAAAAACAGACCTGAATGGACCATTTGTGACATGGGTAACGCACTCTACGGTTACACAATGATCCCACTTTACGATACTCTTGGACCTGACTCTGTTAGTTTCGTGTTTGGACATTCCGAAATCATCACATGCATCTGCTCAAAGGAATCCATCGATATCCTTGCAAACACGCAATAGCTTCATAAACTCCGCAATATTATCGCCTTGGATACAGATTACAATAAGGCATCCGCTGACAAATTGCAGAAAAGAGGAATAACTCTTTACTCATTTTATGACTTGCTCATCAAAGGAAAGGCCAATAAATAGCCTCTCCCATAGACAATTGATACTGATTAAGTCTTCACATTCAGCTACACCTCAGGCACCACTGGCAACCCAAAAGGAGCAATGATCACTCACAGAAATATCCTAGCAGCCGTGACAAGCCACATGTCAACTGACTTCAAGTTCTTAAACACCGACACTCATCTCAGCTTTTTGCCATTACCTCATATCTTCGAGAGATTTGTTAATGGAACTTGCTGGTTCACTGGATGTAAAATCGCTTTCTACGGTGGAGACATGCTGAAACTCAAAGACGACATCACTGCAGCTAAACCAACTGTTATGATCCTAGTCCCAAGGATAATCAATAAATTTTACGAAGAAATCTACTCCTTTTTCAACAATGCGCCGCAAAATGTTAGCGACCTCTTCCACAAAGCACTTGCTGAAAAACTAGGAAGGATTAAAAAAATCACTGACGAATAAGCTCAAGGAATCAATTTAGTCTTGGATCCTAACTCTCCTAAGCCTTTTGAACATGAAGTCTATGACAAAATGATCTTTTAGAAAATCAAAGACATGTTCGGAGGAAGACTCAGAATGGTCGTGTGTGGTTCTGCTCCTGTTTCACAGAAAGCACTGGATTTCATGAAAGCTGTCGTCTGCTGTCCGTTCATATAAGGCTTCGGTTAGACAGAAGGCTCAGGGATAGGGACAGTGTCCTACATGGACGACTATGGTGAGTCCCATGTTGGAGGAAATTTACTTTCTGCCGATTTCAAGCTTGAGGATGTTCCAGAAATGGGATATATGTCCACCGACAAAAACGAAAAAGGACAAAGCTAACCTCGAGGGGAGATCTGCATGCGTGGACATTTAATCTTCGCAGGGTACTTCCGTGATCAAGAGAAAACAAGCGAAACCATCGACTCAGAAGGGTGGATGCATTCCGGAGACATTGGTTTGCTTTTACCAAACGGAGCTTTAAAAATTATTGATAGGAAAAAGAATATCTTCAAGCTAGCTCAAGGTGAGTACATCTCTCCTGAGAAAATAGAAAACACCTACATCAGAGCAAGAGGAGTGCAAGAAGTGTTCGTTCATGGTGATTCGCTCGAAAGATACTGTGTGGGAATAATCGTACCAAAGCCAGAGGAAATAGTCAAAATCGCCAAGGAAATTGGTGTTTCAGAGACTGATCTAGAAAAGCTTTGCTAGAATCCATAGATTACCTAATTCTATCTCAAGACAATTCTTGCTCAGGGAAAGAATGAAGGACTGCATTCCTTTGAACAAGCATAACAAATCACACTAGAACCGAAGTCTCTAGCCTTGCATGGATGTCTCACAAACAGTTTCAAGTTGCAGAGACACTTAGCTAGAAAAGTGTTTGACAGACAAATCAAATAAATGTATGCGACACCAATTATTTCAGAGAAACCAAAGCTGTGAAGATATTAAACAAGCTCCCATTCAAATTTTGCTGAAGAATAGAGAGGCACTTCGGAAATAAATTGAATTTTGGTAGTTTATCTTTGTTGTTTTATCTGTTTTGTGATTTCTCTTAAATAGATTGAAAACAGAATTAATCATATCTCACAAAGGAAAGATCAATCAATTATTTTAAATAAACAATTGTACTTTTTACTTTCACCTTTATTTCTAAAATATTGAGGAAATAAACAAGATTCTTCAATAAATAAATATAAATTAATACTTATGGACTTGTTTGATTGTGCAGAGGAGCATAATGAAATTAATAATATTATTGTTGCCCTAATCTATGAATTACTAATGATTATTATCATCATCATCTAATTGACTTTTTTTATTTGATAATTCGCATGTCAAAATGGAGGTAGAGATAGCGTGATATGATATTAAAACAATCTGATGCGTGGGAGCGATAAAAATAGTTAACCTAAGCAGAGACTTATTTGAAAATAAATCAGGGTAGTCTGAGAACGATTCCTAAGACTCATAAATAAAACAAACCTTGATTTTATCCAAATGAAAAACTTCGGAAATTTCTTCAACAACTCGAAAAGCGGAGAGAGCACTCACACGGTGCAGTAACAACATACTATCAGAGGCAGGTAGATTTAAGAGGAGAAGCTCCTATCTGAAGGTATGTCTTCCAACCAATAAATCTGACCAAAACTTCAATTTACTTCAAATTAGAACAATATAATAATGCAACATTTTCTAAATCATCTATTCATCTTGATTTACAGGTGGATTTGGATACATATGGAGAGCTTTCGATATTAACACCAAGGAAGTCTTCGCTCTCAAGCGCATGATATGCTAAGTAAGCAAATCAATTATCTGTACGATTACAATAATAAGTTGAAATCTTGATCTGTCTATACAAAGAATCCTGATTTTATTTGATAAAGGGACAAGAGCGAGTGCAGCTAGCAAAGAACGAAATGCATAATCTAGTAAGACAAAGAGAATTATTTTTTTTTTACTTGATTTTCGCAATAATATCTTGAGTTTATCTTGATAATTCTAATTTGAAATTATTCCAAAAATAAAGGAAATTCTACCTCCTCATGCAAACTTGATAAAGTTCTATGGAGGCAGCATAGTTCCAACTCAAGAAGGATGTGTTGCTCTATTTTTAATGGAGCTTTGCGATGGTGGATCGCTATTTGACTTAATGAGTGCAACCATCCCGAACAAGATACCTGAGCGCAAGTTAATTCAGATTATCACACAAGCAGCTAGAGGAATAAGAGCACTTCACACACTGAACCCTCCAGTGACCCATCGTGATATTAAAATCGAAAATATCCTATTATCTAACGGAGTCTACAAGCTTTGCGACTTTGGAAGCTGCTCATCATAAGTCATCGATTTCAAGTGAGAATTAGCAATCACTAGCGAAATAACTATTTTATTTCAAGGGATTCCAATTATCTTTGTTTATTTCTTTTAGGCGCGTAGCAAAGAGCTAATATGATCAATACGAGGATCAATTCTCCAAGTCTACAACGATGATGTATCGCCCTCCAGAAATGTGTGAACCTGCAAGACAATTCCTCGTTGATACTAAAGTTGACATCTGGATGCTTGGTAACAATCTTGAATTTAGAACATCATTGAGTTTATAATCATTCTTCTAATCTCTTTCTCTTGTTTGTATGCCATCCTTTAGGCTGTGTGCTGTACACGATAGCATTTTATGTTCATCCATTTGTTGACAACATGAAGGTTGCAATAATCGATGCAAATTACAGATTCCCAGAGGATTCTAAGTATTCGATGAAATTCCATGATTTCATTCGTCACATGATCACTCCTGATCCAGCCTATCGACCGACAATACATGATGTGATCTAAATCTGCGAAAACTATGACAACATCCCTAGCATTCAACTTAATGTAAATCACAACAAATGTCTATCCTTTTGGACACTAGTTTAATACCTTTTGTGTTTGATTAGCCAGTTGCATAGTCAATAAAGGAGAGGGATGAAGCTAGAAAGAGAGAAGAGGAACGCAGTGGTAAGAAAATGAAGAAATTCGATGGAGACATTCCAATGGAAGAGTTGATGAAGTTACAAGAAAGAATCAGAAAACAAGCAGCTGGTGAAGAAGACCCTGCTGATGAGGACGAAGACCAAAATGATGATGAAGAAGAGGGAGGAATAAGAGTCTCAGAATAGAAGGTTGCTTCCAGCTTACAATATCAACCCAGGTAGCAAGAGGATGCTTATTCCTTTGTAAAGAACAAACCATAACCAGTTAAGAAAAGTGCTGCCTAAAGACAGACAGATAGATAGCTTGAGTAGATCAAGCAACAATTCTCCAAAGGTAATAACTACCAAGTGAATAGCTAGAATATTACGAATGC
>Ga0302271_10004067_pt1 | contig 11876 bp, 12 predicted proteins | sample III_Bog_N1_1_FD_198767 | JGI IMG/M metagenome (GOLD analysis project Ga0302271, IMG submission 198767) | Peat permafrost microbial communities from Stordalen Mire near Abisko, Sweden - III_Bog_N1_1 | ecosystem: Environmental > Terrestrial > Soil > Wetlands > Peat | place: Sweden: Abisko... | reverse complement strand
AGCCTTAAAGTCTGACCGGATGAAGTTCCTTCGGGAATTTTTATGCCAATTGTACCATGGAGGGTTGTGATATCTTTTTTACACCCTAAAACAGCCTGAGGTGGTGTAATTTCAACTTCTTTAGACAAATTTGCACCATCGATTTGATATTCACTGTCTTTAAAATAAATTTTAAGGTACAAATCTCCTTTATGCCCATAGTTATCAGTTTTGCCCTCACCCTTTAGGCGAATTTTTTGGCCGTCCTTGACTTCACTCGGCAACTTGACGTTAACCGATTTTTGCTCAGAAACTATTCCAGTCCCACCGCAATTCGGACAAAAACCGCCGCCACCTGGGCAACTTAGGCATTTTTCCATAATTTTGAATCTTACTAAAATAGGTTTTTTGTTGAACAAATCCTTAGCTGTGATAGTTAATGACTGCGTAATATCTAAATCGACTGTTTTTGGGGCTGGTTGTTTTTGTCCACCTCCAAAATCGAAGTCACTGTACATATTTTTACTTCTTTGGCCAGCTTGTGAAGTCGACTTCTTAGATTGGCCGGACATCATGTCACCAAAAAGCGAACTGAAAAAATCCGAAAATCCACCCATCTCATCAAATTCAAAACTTTGTCCCTGTCTTCCACCACGTTGGCCAAAGTTAAAGCCTTCATAGCCTGGGGGTGGGGTATAGTCAGATCCACCTTGCCAATTGGCACCTAAGCTGTCATACCTTTGCCGCTTCGTTTTATCGGACAAAGCTTCGTAAGCCTCGTTTAAGTCCTTAAACTTTTGTTCGGCTTCTTTTGTTTTATTTACATCGGGATGTAATTTTCTAGCCAACTTCCTGTAAGCTGATTTGATTTCAGCTTGTGTCGCACTTCTCTTTACACCCAAAATATCATAATAGTCTTTGTATTGCATAATACTATGATAATACAAAATTACTATTTTTTAAAATAATTAATTATTTTTTAATGCGAACTGTTCAATAGTTTTTTTTGTTGGCTTATGCTAAAATCAGCCTATGAAAAATTTTAGTGCGAAAATAATTGTAAAAATGAAGCCCACTGTCAATGATATTAAAGGTTCAACACTTAAAAATGCAATAGAGAGCTTTATGAATGTGAAAAATTTATCTTGCACAGTTGGTTGCTACTATATCTTGAATTTAAGTGCACATAATCAAGTTGAGGCTCTTAATACTGTTGAAAAAATTTCGCAAGAGCTTTTGGCAAACGACGTTATTGAAACTTACGAAATCACAGATTTAAAAGAATTTAATTTAAAAGATATTTAATTTTTTTTACGTCCAATCATGGTAAGATTTATCTATGGAACAAGGAAAAATCAAAGTTGGAATAATAGTTTTTTTGGGTACAAATTGTGAGCAGGATACAAAAAGAGCCTGCGACTTTTTTGGCTGGGACAGTGAATTCATCTGGCATAATGATAAAATAGAAAAAAATTACGACTTGATTATTCTTCCGGGCGGTTTTTCTTATGGCGACCATATTTCATCAGGAAGAATCGCAAAACTTTCCCCGGCAGTTAAATCTCTACCCGTTGAAAAGACATTAATCATGGGTATTTGCAACGGTTTTCAAATTCTTTGTGAGGCAAAATTGCTTCCGGGAGCCTTAATCGACAATCAAAAAATAAAATTTATATCAAAAGTTTCTCAAATTAATTTTCAAAATGGCTTGATTAATCTCCCGATTGCACACCATCAGGGGAATTATACTTGCGAGAAGGTAGATAAAAATCAAATTTTAATGACGTATAAAAATAATGAAAATGGCTCTGATTTATCGATTGCAGGACTTTATGATAAAAAAAACAAAATTATAGGAATGATGCCTCATCCTGAGCGTGCAATTTACGAAGAATTAGGACTTACTGACGGCAGAAAGGTTTTTGACTTTATAAAAAATGAAATATAATACAACTTCGATTCCCCACTCAGTCCCCTTGCCCCTTGCGGGAGAGGGCTAGGGTGAGGGGTAATAAATGGAAAAACAAATGAGATTTAAAAAATTTAAACTTACAGAAAATGAATACGAACATATAAAATCGACTTTAAAAAGGGAACCGAATGACTTTGAATTGCATCTTTTTAGTGCAACTTACTGTGAACATTGTGCATACAAGCACTCAAAAGAGCTCCTAAAACTTCTGCCTAGAGAAGTAGGGGTACAAAAAGCTATTTTTTACGACGAAAATGCAGGTGGAGTAGAGATTGAAGAATATGCGATTTTATTCAAAATGGAATCTCATAACCATCCATGTGCTGTCGAACCATTTAATGGTGCAGCAACAGGAATAGGCGGAATAGTTAGAGATGTTTTAGCTATGAATGCCCGTCCGATAGCACTGTGTAATTCTTTAAAGTTCGGAGCTGGGCAATTCAAGCAAAAAGCAAAAAGTAAAAAGCAAAAAATAAAAAGTGATGATAACACCTTTTACTCTTTGCCTTTGGCCTTTTGCTCGAAAAGCCCTTCACCCTTTACACTTCACTCTTCACTTATTGACGGTGTCGTAGAAGGCATTTCAAATTACGGAAATTCCATCGGAGTCCCTACGGTTTCAACTGAAGTACTTTTTGACAATTGTTACAGTCAAAATCCGCTCGTCAATGTCACCGCTATAGGGATAGCAAAAAAGTCTGACATATTGACATCTAATAAAGCACAGCCGGGCTTGAAATTGATGCTGATTGGCTCTCATACGATGAGAGATGGCATGGGAGGAGCTTCTTTTGCCTCAAAAAAACTTTCTGATGAATCGTCAGGAGACAAGATATCCATTCAAATGGCAAATCCATTTATGAAAAAGAAGTTAATTGAAGCTTGTTTGGATGTTTTTTCAAAAAAGCTCGTAGTTTCCTGTCAGGATTGCGGAGCAGCAGGAATTTTGTCCTCAACAAGCGAAGTTGCATTCAAAAGCAAATACGGCGTGAAAATTGATTTGGCAAAAATTCATTTGGGCGATAAGTCCATTCAGGACTTTGAAATCATGCTCTCAGAGACGCAAGAAAGAATGCTTTTTGTTGTCGAAGAAGAAAATATTGCTCAAATTGAACAAATATTGAAAAAATATGAGCTAGGATTCTCTACAATTGGCGAAGTTATTGAAGAAAAAAAATATATAGTGAAAAAAGGTGATAAGATTTTGGCGGAAATCCCATCAGAGTTACTCGTTACACCACCCAAAACCGAGTTGAACATGTCCCCTCGCCCCTTGCGAGAGAGGGCCAGGGTGAGGGGTAAAAACGCTACGATTAATGGTAATTCCCCAGATATTTACGAACAATACGACCACACAGTCGGGGCTAGAACTCAATTACAACCGGCTCAAAACCCACAATTTAACTCCCTTTGGATATACGAGGAAAATCGTTTTTTGGGAATTTACACTTTTTCTGCGGTAATTGAAGAAAAGCCCTTTGAAACAACTTATAATGCAATAATTTCAGCTTCAGAAATACTCAAAAAAAGTGGGTTTAAACCTATCGGGATAACAAATTGCCTTAATTTTGCCAATCCTGAAATACCGCCGACTATGTATGAATTTAAAGAAACAATTTTAGCTATAAAACAAGCCTGTGAAGAAATTCAAGTCCCTGTTTGTTCAGGAAACGTGTCGTTTTACAACGAATATTCAGGCGGAAAAATCAAAAACACTCCGACTTTTACTATATTAGGCGTCAAATATTAGTTTTCTTAATCATACTTTTAGAACGCAGTTTTTTGTGGTAAGTCACGGCAAATCTGTGTGCTTCATCTCGAATTCTCTGAAACAAAAACATTGCACTCGAATTTTTTGGTAAAATTATCGGGCTGGATTGATTTGGCAGAAAAATTTCTTCTTCCCGTTTTGCAAGTGCTACAAAATCTATGTCCAAAAGATTTGTATTTTGGATTGCTTCGTCATTCGCATCGCTCTTTTCTCGCAACGACAAGTCCTGAGAAATTTCTCCTACTATTTGCATAACGCTCGACAACTGGCCTTTGCCGCCATCAATTATAATTAAATCAGGTTTTTCCCAATTCGGTTCGTTTAAACGCTTTAATCTTCTACTCAAAACCTCTTTCATTGAAAGAAAATCGTCAGGCTTTCCCTCGGTCAATTTAATTTTAAACTTTTTGTACGCAGATTTTTTGCTTAATCCGTTTACAAAAGTAATCATTGACGCCACCGTATTTGTACCCTGTATATGAGATATATCGTAGCATTCTATCTTATGCGGAAAGTTTTTCAAATGCAATTTTTCGGTCAAAAATGAGCCTATTTCGTTAAAATCGTCCTTAATCTTGGACATTTTTTCAAGTTTGGCGTTGTTTAAGAGCACTTTTGCATTTTTATCTGCAAGCATTTGCAATTCCTTGCTCTGTTTGGTTTTACCATAGCTTATTTTTATATTTTTTTTAGACAAAATCTTCAGCCAATCCTGATAAAGTTTTTTTTCGCCCAAAGCTTCAAGCTCTCTAGACACAATCTTATCAGGGAATTCAATCGAAAGTTCTCCATAGTATTCTTTGAAAAAAGTCTTGAAAAATTCTACTTTATCTTCGTCTTCGACAAAATAAACAAAATCTTTTTTATCAATTAATCTGCCTTCTCTAATCATCAGAACTACAATCGCAAAAATGCCCTCATCAGCAAGCAGAGAAATTATGTCTTCATTCAGCTTTGTGTTTTCATACACGACTTTTTGGCGTTCAAGCGTTTTTTGCAGGTCATTGTAGCTGTCGCGGAGACTCGCGGCTTTTTCATATTGCTGAGCATCTGAGTATATTTGAATTTGTTCTTTTAGTTGAACCATAAGCTCCGATTGTTTGCCTGTCAAGAATAGCTCAGCTTTCTCAATCAGGGATTTATACTCCGCTGATGAAATCAAGTTTTGGCATGGTGCAAGGCATCTTCCTATTTGATGATATAAGCAAGGTCTATCCTTAAATTTTGGCATTTTGCATTGTTTGAGCGGAAAAATCTTCTTTAAAAAATCCAAAGTGGCATACATAGCCCTAGCGTCAGTATAAGGCCCGTAATATCTGCCTTTTAGCTGGTTTAAATTACGTTTTCGGGTGACAATTATTCTAGGAAAATCTTCGTCTGTAATTAAGAAATAAGGGTACTTCTTATCATCTTTAAGTAAAATATTGTACTTCGGCTGATGCTTTTTTATCAAATGTGATTCCAAAATCAAAGCTTCTACTTCAGAATCCGTTATGATGTATTCAAATTTTTCAATCTGAGGGACAAGTACATTGAGTTTTGCACTGTCATGGCTCTTGTTAAAATAACTCTTGACCCGATTTTTAAGGTTCTTCGCCTTGCCCACGTAAATAATCTCGCCATTTTGGTCGTAATACAAATAACAGCCGGCGAGCGAAGGTAATAATTTTAAATTGTCGTTTAATTTGTTATTCATTAATCTGAATTATATCATATTTTTCTATATTTTTATTTAAAATTTGTCCTGCAGCCAGCTCCACAACGTAGTGTGAACTCAAATGTATTGGTAAAATTCTGTTCTTTGAAACATCTTCGTACAAAGCAACTATTTTATTCTTACGGTTAACAAAAAGTACGTCAATGGAAAATTTCATAAAAAAAGTATGAATAGAACAACAAGGTTTAATTATTAAGCCCTCATCATCAGAAATACTTGTTCTTGAAAGAAGTCCTACACTCCTTGTCAAAAAGGTTTTTGCGACTTTAACATCACTTGCAATTATATTAGTCTTTGTCGAATTGTAAATATTAACCATGGCTCTCACTTTAAATTTATCTAAACATCTGCTATAATATATATGTCCATAATATATATTCCATTTGAATTTGTTTTATTAATTTTAGTCCGAAATACACAAAATAACAAGGAGCGTCCTATGATTTTGGAATACCGTGTAAATGAATTAGAACTTCAAGCAGCATGGCTCAAAACTCTTTACGAACTAATCGAAGAGTTAAATTGTAAGTGCAAAACCCATATTGACGAAGCTTACAATAGAACTTACCAAAGTTTTGGACGAACCCGTGTTATTGAAATTTACGGCAACGAAACAATGTTAGGTTGGCTACAACTTCGCATGGAAAGATATCTGCACTTTATTTCCATACATAGCCCTACTATTGATGCAAAAATGCACGATGACGCAACCCTTGAATAGACTCTAAAATATATTTCTTATCTTGTCGAGCAAGTATGCCCGACCTACTTTGTAACCTAAAATTGAGAACTCATTTCAAAAGGGGTTTGTGCAACTTTTAAAGTTTCTTCGTCGATAATTCCACGCTTAAGCTCTGTGTAAGAAGCGTTTTTTGAATTGAACATTTTTTTCAAAAATGCGTAAGAAATTTTCGGGTCACAACTGTCACCACAGGTGAATAAATCAACAGCAGCATAGCCTAATTCAGGCCAAGTATGGATGGCAAGGTGGCTTTCGGCAATAATAACAACTCCACTAACTCCGTACGGACTAAACATATGAAAACACTTTTGAACTACTGTTGCACCGCACTCAAGTGCTGCGTCTACCATTAATTTTTCAACCATCGTTATATTATTCAAAATATTAGGTTCACATTCAAAAAATTCTGCCAGAACGTGCTGACCTAAGTGAACCTGAGTTTTTCCGTCTTGTTTAGTAGTACTAAAAGGTGAAGTTATTGCCAATCCATTTGCCTCCTTTTGTATAACGTGTATACGAATTTTTTATTCCAATCTACATATTACAATAAAAATCGATAAATTTGTATTTTTGACACATGAAACCAAAAATTTTTATATATTGTAACAAATTTATACTTTAAACGCTGATATAATGGGTCATTCATCCAGTGTATTTTATTAATTTTTGTTAATATTTTTAATAGAGCCTCAATACCATAGCATTTATCAGTACAAAAATGTTTTTAATGAGTATGGTGTACTGTGAAGAAAATGGGTTAATTATTGTTTAATGTAAATACAACCAAACATATTCATTTTTTAGGAAAAAAGACCGAAGATCCCGGGCAAAATTCCATGCAAAAAAAAGAAAATAAATATACAAGAAGCCCGAAAAAGGACTGCTTTGTTTCTGCACCGAAAAACGAAACTTATGGCCAGTTGCTGGTGAAACTTAATAAAGCCTTGGAAAATTTTGGAGGAAAAGAGGAAATCTTAAAAAACACTAACAAAGATAATGCCGATGTCATTTTGAAAATGATTGAAACAAAAAACAAAGATGGCAAGTCTCCTTATATATATCTTTTGCAGGAGCTAGCACCGAAGATAACAGTACAGAATAAAGATATACTTTTAAAGTTGGCTCAAATAAAAGATTCTGAGGGTGGCTTAATTCATAAATTTGAATTAAAAGATTTAGCACCAATGATAACAACTAAAAATAAAGACGAAATTATAAGAATGGCTGAGTTAAAAGATTCTGAAGGCAACTTTGTTAATGGGCATTGGGATTTGTTAAATATCATAAGAGCTAAAGATGAAATAAAATACAAAATAAACAACATATCAGATCCTAGAATGCTTGATTATATTAAAAAAAACAATACCAAAAATGCAAATGCCAAAACACTTGTAAAATTGGATGAAGTATTAGATATTTATCATACATTCAACAAAGATTATTCATATATTGGTATAGGTGGCCGTGAAAACTTGCCGTATAACCGAGAATATTACAATTATGTCAACAAAAAACCTGAAGTTATTTCAGGTGGAAAAGATGAACTTCTAGACTCGTTAAACGCATCTACTATATCAAAAGATTTTAAAAATGAAGCTCGTGTTGACAGATTGAAAGACTATTGTAAAAATAATCCAACGGACGAAATGTCTAACTATTTTTACAATGAATATTATCTAAAATCTGACATGGTTCCCAAAGAGGTAAAAGAAAAATGTGCCGAAATTAACGAAAAATTCTGCACAAAAATATTTTTAACTAACGACCATAAAAAAGATTTTGAAATACTTGATTATGTTAAACAAGAACTTAATGAGTGGAAAATAGCTAGTGATGGAGCGGCTAAGACTCCTCCTACACTTGATTTTTCTGCTATAAAAAAAGATTATATTGACAGCACATCTGCTTATGGGCAAAACAACACTGCCGCCTATACTGATACTTATACAGGTGCAATTTCAATTAATGGTACTGATCTTAATAGGGCTAAAAATACGTTAAGACATGAGTTGACTCATGCCAATCAGACAAAAGGCGTGGATAACCTTCATGAAAAATATAATTTAGATGAAATAATGCCGAAAAAACTTAATGAGGATGGTAGATTAGTCCTTGATTTTAAAAATTGCAAATTTAAAGAAGAATTGTTTAATGCGGGGCTTCCTCTCAAAGACGTTAAATATGCTTATAACAATAGAGACGAATTTATTGCGATTGCATCCGAAGGTGATATGAGCAAATATTCACCTAAATTTAAACAAATGCTTGTTGATTTTGGAATGCCAGAATGGATGTTCAAGATGAAACCTAAAAATGAAGTTGCTAAAGAGTTATTTGTATAGAATTTGTATTTTTTTATTGTAAAATAATTTTATGAACAAAGTTTTAATAATTGACGACGAATATTCAATAAACGAGTTAATAAAAATCAATCTTGAACTATCAGGTTACAAGGTAATTCAAGCACTTGATGGGATTACAGGATTTGCCTTGGCAAAACAAGAATTGCCAAGCGTAATTGTACTTGATGTTATGATGCCTGACGTTGACGGCTACACAGTTGCACAGAGAATCAGGTTAAATCCGCAGACCAAAAACATCCCGATTTTGATGCTTACGGCACTTTCTCAGTTACACGACAAAGTCAAAGGTTTTGATATCGGTGTTGACGATTATTTGGTAAAACCGTTTGAAATGGATGAATTAAAAGTTCGAATAAGAGCACTTTTAAAGCGTACTAACCAAATTCCTGAATCAATTGCCACAAAAGAGCTTTTGACAATAAAAGAAATTACACTTTTACCTGAAAGTTATTCGGTTAAAATTAATGACAATCAAGTTAAATTAACCCCCATTGAATTTGATATTTTTAACTTATTAGCACAAAATCACGGTAATATGGTCTCGTCCGCAAAATTATTGGCAGATATTTGGGGCTATTCGCCTGATGATGCCATTGAAACAATCCGTGTACACATAAGACATTTAAGAACAAAACTGGAAAAAATATCAAACGGCAAAAAATACATCGAAACTGTTTATGGTGGCGGATATATACTGAATGTCTAAAATCATATTAAATCAAATAATTCGTTGCTAGTTTTATCCAGAATATGCATGAATTCGATCAAGTTTGAAACCTCATTTATGTCTTCAAAGTTTTCACAATAGCCACTTAATACAGCAGTCATACTTGTTATTTTACAAGCCAATTTTGACAATTTTATATTTTCTTCATCGTTCATTTTTTATGCCTCTAATTTTTATAATCTTTATTGTTGTTGGGCTGGTAAGCCCAACCTACTTTGTAGCCTTGATGTAGGTCGGGCAAGTATGCCCGACAATAGTAATTTTGTTACATCTTTGCAATCAAGTTGAACCCATATACCATGCTATGGTATTCTATAGTTGATTAATACTATTATTATATATCTTAAAAGTATAAAAAGTTCGCTAAAGATATAAATCGTAATAAATATTCACAATAAGGGGCTAAAATGCTGACACAAGGCGAAAAAATAGAAGAAATTATAAGAGCACTTAGATTAAGCAGAGAAGAATTTGCCAATAAAATAAACTCTTCAGTCGCACAAGTTGGAAAAGTGGTAAGAAATGAAGGTAATTTCGGTATAGATGTATATTGTAATTTAATTAATAATCTAAATATCAGTGTTGATTGGCTTTTAACAGGCAAAGGCGAAATGTTTCTCCAAGAAAAAAATGTTAAACTCAGCGATGAATTCAAAGATGTAGTCAAGGCAGAAGTCATTACTTTGTTGCACGAATACGGAGTTATTGACAAAATAAAATAACCGATTTTAGTTTTATAGTTTAATGACGGTGGGATAGTAATCCCACCCTACTTTGAGACAAGATAAAGCATTATTCAAATCTTACTGTAGATAATAACTAAATACATCAATAATAGCATTTTAAAAATCAGATTAACTTTATACTAATAATTATAGCAATGAATTACCAATATTCATAAGTATAAGGAAAATAGTCTGATGGGTAAACAAAAATGCGTTACTCAGCAAGGGTTCACCTTGGCTGAGGTGTTAATTACTCTTGGTATAATAGGGATTATTGCAGAAATGACCATCCCAACATTAGTGCAGAAGGCTGATGAAAGAGCAATAATAGTTGCTCTCAAAAAAAACTATTCTGTATTATCCAGTGCATATAAGCTTGCAGAAAATGATGAAGGGACTCCTGATAATTGGGATATTGGGACAGGCTGCCCAATGCTTAGCTGGGAAGACAAATCTACATGTGACTAATTAAAATTAGTCTTCGTTCAGGCTTAATACCGCCATGAAAGCCTCTTGAGGAACTTCTACTCTACCGACAGCTTTCATTCGTTTTTTACCTCTTTTTTGTTTTTCAAGAAGTTTTCTTTTCCTTGAAATATCTCCGCCGTAACACTTATCCAAAACGCTTTTACGCATAGCTTTAATGTTAGTTCTTGCAACAATTCTACCACCGACAGCAGCCTGAATTGGTACTTCAAACATTTGTCTCGGTATAATGTCTTTTAACTTGGCAGTTAATTTTTGACCAATATTGAAAACATTATCTTTATGGCAAATCACAGAAAGTGCATCTACAACCTCATTTGCAAGCAAAACCTCTAATTTAACCAGTGCAGAACGTTTGTAGTCATGAAGTTCGTAATCCATACTTGCATAACCTTTTGTTCTTGATTTTAATTGGTCGTAAAAGTCTGTAATAACCTCACTCAAAGGAATATCATATTCTAAATTAGCACGAATTTTGTCAAGATAAGTCATATTTATGAAAATCCCGCGTTTAGATTGGGACAATTCCATCAAAGTTCCAACGTACTCATTAGGGGTAATTATTTGAACTTTAACGTAAGGTTCTTCAATATAATCCAAATATTGAGGTTCAGGAAGGTTCGCAGGGTTATCTATTGCAATCATTTCTCCGTTTGTTTTAAAAACGTGATAAACAACCGAAGGAGCAGTCGTTACAAGGGATAAATCATACTCACGTTCAAGTCTTTCCTGAGCGATTTCCATATGCAACATCCCTAAAAACCCACATCTGAATCCAAATCCCAAAGCACTTGAGGTTTCAGGTTCGAAAGTTATACTACTGTCATTGAGTTTTAGTTTTTCTAATCCTTCTTTTAAATCGGGATATTCATCATTATCAACAGGATAAAGCCCTGAAAAAACCATAGGTAAAGCTTCTTTGTAACCTGGTAAAGCTTCAGTTGCAGGATGTTCAACTGTCGTTATGGTATCTCCGACAAATCTGGAAATTTCTTTTATAGAACCGCCAAAATATCCGACGTCTCCACATTGAAGTGAATCAACCTGGACTCTGTTTGGAGTTAGGTAGCCCAATTCAATAACCTCACACTGTTTGCCTGAAGCCATGAACTTGACTTTATCTCCAACTTTAATTTTTCCGTCTATAATTTTAAAAAAACATAAAGTTCCTAAATATTGGTCATATGCACTGTCAAAAACCATTGCTCTTAGAGGTTTATCTGATGTATCCACGGGCGGCGGAACCAATTCAACTACTGCTTCCAACACATTTTCTATCCCTTCACCGGTTTTGGCACTTACGGCAATTGCCAAGCTTGCATCAATCCCCAAAAGTTCTTCAATCTCCTTTTTTACCCTCTCCACATCGGCCGATGGTAAGTCAATTTTATTTA
>Ga0302271_10004066_pt1 | contig 11876 bp, 4 predicted proteins | sample III_Bog_N1_1_FD_198767 | JGI IMG/M metagenome (GOLD analysis project Ga0302271, IMG submission 198767) | Peat permafrost microbial communities from Stordalen Mire near Abisko, Sweden - III_Bog_N1_1 | ecosystem: Environmental > Terrestrial > Soil > Wetlands > Peat | place: Sweden: Abisko... | reverse complement strand
GAACCATACAAGAAAAATAAAAAGGAAATATTTGGAAGAAAATTAGCTGCAGTAGAGAGGGTAATTAATAAGAAGAAAAAAGGAAGGGTTTGATTGATATTTTCTTGGGGTTTCAAGGTAAATATATTTTGACATGATTGATTTTGAAATAGGTTATCAAGGAGAAACAAGACATCACGAAGAAGTCTTCTTGAGAGGCTAGGTATTCGAATTTGTAGTTTTGAGAAGTTGCTGGAGATGTTAATATAATTCTTTGAGCTATTTTCTTGTTTGTGTTTGTGAATTTCGTCAATTATGCATTGTTTTTTCCTAAGAATGGAATCAAAATTGCACAAAATTTTAGTAATTATTGCTATTTAGATTTTTAATTTGAAGAGGGATTAGATACTTTATTTTGGTTGAAGAAATCTGAAAGGCTAGCTTAGAGAAAGATTAAATTATAAACTATTGGTTTGAAGCTACAGAGAAAGAGTTAATTCTATCAGAAACAAGACAAAAGTAGCAGCAAAAACAATTAGATTTTGAAAAAAAAACCAAACCACCACCTAGAAATTTATCGAGAAATGTCATTGAGAAAAGGAGATAACAAAAAACAAGCATAAAAATGGAAGAACACAAGTGCGTTCAAAATCGTATTCGACACAAAAGCCGTAGAGAATCACTAGAAAGTTACCCTTGATAAATTGTGCCCTCGTTGTGTGGAGGTTATCAGATGGAAAATGACTTATAATAAATATAAGAAAGCTACAACAGAAAGTCGATGTGTGAAATGCCTGGAGAAAAATATCTTCAAGAGTTATCGTCATGCATGCGATCCATGTGCTAAATTGCATAAAATATGTGCTAAATGTTTGCAGCCAACTGAACAACTCAGCTCGAATCCAAATGAAGAAAAGGAAAAAGAAGATAGAATTGAACAAGAAATGGAGGAATATTTGACGAAACTGAGAGAAAGAACCAGAAGAACACTTAATAGAAAAATATAGAAAGGTATGATGAGATGAATTAAGAGAGTAAATGTAAATAATGTTTGTTTTGATTGTTTTAAAAAGAATTGGTGAGATGGGATGAGGAGAAGAAGCATTTCGTGGAGGTTGAGAGTGGTTTGAGACTAGATAATTTGAAGTTCAAGGCTGGGCTAGAAGATGAAGATAATGTAGATGAAGCAGACGAATGTGAGGAATTTGAAGCAGGTGATTTCGATAAGAAAGAGAAAGAAGACTCGGATCCAAAAGAAGGAAATGAAAAGGAGAAAGAAGAGAATACTAATAATGAAGATAAAACTGAGAAATAATAGCCAATTCCTGAGAAGAAACCAGCAAAGACGCAAAAGGAAATGCTAGCATTAGCTAAACAAATAGATTTCGGTAGTGATAGTGAGGATGACGACGATGATGAAGATGATGAGAATGATATTTGAATACCAAAGGACTTGAATATTAAATTGTTAGAAGTTTATTTTTTTGTCTAGTATTGTAATTGAGGAAAATATTTGCCTAATAAATCAAATCAATATTCATTGACCAAGAAATGAATCTAAAAAAGGAGAATCTAAGCAGTAAAATGAAACATGAAACTTATTGTAATAAATCAAATGTCCTAATATTTCTTCTCCATTTGGTTGATTTTTAGTCTATGACCTTTTTCTTTGTTTTATTCGTTTTTAGATAGCCAATCTCCAGCGAATAAACTAAAAGGAATACAAACTAAACTGAATAATCAAATAATTAGCAGGGAAAAACAATTTTTTATAAATAACATAAAATGAGGGCAAAAATAAAAGAATTTAACATCATTCATAAGCTACTCTTTTCATAATGATTTTCTGATCTAAAACTAATCTAATTTTATGTTTTTAAATGAAAAATAATTAAATAAATCATCATAAAAAGGAATGAAAATTGATTAATTATTCATTCTATTTTAATCTGTCAAAAAACAAACAAATAGTGTCTTGAAATTATATCATATCAAAACTTTCAAAGAATCTAAAGATAATTATGAGCCACGATTTCTTAGGATTGTCCACAAGAGAACCTCTTAACACTCAATGCGATAATCCATTGACTTTAAGCTAGCGGTTAACAGAGGATCTCAGGAATTGCATGAAATAACTTAGAACTTTGTCTAAGAAAGGAAAAGATCTAGGGACTAATAATGCATGCGAAGATCAAGAATTTGATGCGATGTAATTCGAAGAAGGTAGGAAAATGGCTAGGGTTTATGTCTGGGTTGATGATGAAGAACTCAAGGAAAAAAGAGTTACAGAGTTAGATTAATTGAGATCGTTTCTTGTTAATCCGATGCTTCTTGGATATGATAATAGCAGTAATAGCAGTACAAGAATGCGTATTGATATAGCTGCAACTAGTAACAGCGGGCTGATTGAGCCATTTGCATTGCCGACGTAAATCACTAAGCCGAAGAATGCTGAGTCATCCATAAGAATAGAAGACATTGAAAGCTGTCATGATAATCAAATTAATATCCCAAGATACTCAAGAGTGAAATCAAATAGAATGAAGATGATAGAATCATCGAAAATTTAGAAAAAAGGCAAAGTATTCACCATTAAATATCTTCCTAGATCTCCAGAATAGCTTTAGCTGTTTGAGCAGTAGTAGTAATAACAGCTTTGAAAGCTTAAAATAGACTTTTTTCACTAATGTCTATGATAAATCACAAGCAAAGTTGAAATAATTTGGGGAAGAGTTGGTTTTTTATTCTTCAATTTAAATGAATTAAACCATAAGATTCTTCTTTTGAAGCCAATAAAATAACCTGAAGATCACCAGCCTACCTACAGCTACAACTACTTATAACAATAGAATCAGACTCAATTAAGAGTATTTCCCTTGTGACTGCAAATCTTGAATCCCACCTATAGATATCAACAATTCTTTTTTCTCTATTTGTTATTGTTGTTGTCTTGTATTATCTTTCAATGAATATTTCAAAAACTTCTCCAAACTTGTTGCTTGTTTATCGCGTCAAGACCAAGTAAGCTAAACTTTCACATTAGCTGTATAGAATAGCTCAGTCAAGGAGGTAGCTTAATATTGCATGAGAGCTTGATTAAACAGATAGAAAGTGTTTTCGTCTTGTGCAAAGAAAATAGCCCCTTGAATGTCTGAGTTTTTCTCTGTAAAAACGATTTGAAGGCTAGAAAATCTCCAAGCAGATATTTACCGAGAAGGAGTTATTGGTGCTATCAAGAGCAATGTAGCACACACTCTAAAGACCCGAGCTGATGTCTTTAATCAGTACAATCAATCCCACAATGCTGTCTGTTGTAAGAAAAACCAGTGAATTTTCGTTGAACAAAGGAGTACAGAAACTAAATTCTGAGTCAGTATTCGAGATTTTTACTACTTCGTTGCTGTTTATTGTTGTGATGAAGAAGGCATTGATTATTTTAATAGTTAAAAGATCTAAGTATATATTTTAAAAGTATTTTGATAAAACAAACATCAAAACACTTAAGGATTCAAATATGACAAAAAAGTGCCAAAGAATAGTATGGAGGTTTTTGTTTCATTTTTTCAGGGTATCCTTCTAGTCAGCAACTTATCCGCTAGATAATTTTTAAAGCAACTCATAGGACTTAGAAGTGTTTACTGCAATTTCTTGAAGAGTACTGGATTGCATATAAACCACCTCTGTTAACCGATTAACAGCCTCTATTAATAGGTTAATAGCTTTGTTGATATCTTAAAAGTGAGTCTTGTCTTCTTTTCTTCTTGAATCTGGTACTTCAAGCTCCAAAAATTAATAAAAAACCATTAATCAATAAAAATAGTAATGTTCTGAAAAATTATTAATTTTCATTGTGTATGAACTGTTTTTTTAATATATTACTGGTGCTACAAGTTCCTTCGTACAAAGAGAGGAACTAATATTAGATTAGGAACCTTAAGTAATTCCAGATTGTTACAAACCCGGTGTGGAACTCACATAAATCTCTTTCTTATCACTCGTTTATTTGTCAAATAGATTGATGGAGACAGTTAAGGGCTTTTTTGAAACTTAGCCTACAAAGTTCTTCGTACTAAGAGGGGGACTAATATCAAATTAGGAACCTTTAGTAATTCCAGATTGTAACAAACTCGGTGTGGAACTCACACCAATCTCTTTTTTTTCACGCTTTTATTCGTCATATGGATTGGTGGAGATAGTTAAGGGTTTTTTTAAACTTAGGTGTTTTTTTGAGGCGATTTATCCATTTTGAAAATATTTTTTGTAATTTTGTAATATTATAAAATATAATAATCAACCAACGATAATGATAGAGAACTTCAAGCAAATTTCTAGGAAAAAGTGTGTCCTCTAAGTTCTTAAATTGTGGGGAGGGGAGAAGTGGGGAGGGAGGGAGGATTAAGAAAATCAAATTGTTTTGAATCTTAATAATTGGAAAATCTAGTTTGAATAATGATTTAAAAGATTTAAGTGCAATTCAGTCTAATCAAAATCGCACTAGCAATAATAAACATACAAAATGTAAACATACCTTCATTAATTACAAAGTAAATATGAAAAAACCTGCCTTCACCTTGCGGATTGCTAAAATAGTTATATAGTGTTGCTATTGCTGCTAGAAAACTGGATCTTATTATGAATGCTCATTCAAGAGAACTTCTTTTAGATTGATTTCTTAATTTACGCATCATTATTTAGATATGTAGCATTCAGTAAAATTTTCATGAATTCGACAAATTAAGGTAATACTACTAGGGATTGATTTCGTGGAATACTTAGTGCTGTCGATCTTCTTGGATTCAGTAACAAATTCTAGTTGGATATCCTTTTATTTTTTCAACTTTTTCTCTAAATCAAATCCAAAATACTCCTCTTCTCCCACCTTCAAATAATAGCAATCAAGGGTTTTCTTAGATATTCCTATTTCATTTGCTACAGATCAGTATTCTTTAGGGATATTGTTAGTTATTTAATAATCCTAGAAATCTCTCTATCTACACACAATATCTAATGCATCTGAAATCGTTTTCTCTTAACCTTTCTTGATGGTTGCTTTATCTTTCTCTAATTCATTCTTTTTCATAGCTGATTTCTTCATTTCTCATTTCCTTAATTACATTGCTAAAGATGTTGTTGTTCTTAGTTCGTTCTTTGTATTTATTGATCGTTTATCTCTGAAATTTATCCATACCTACTTGTACTTAGTAATTTCTTTTTGTTTCTTTGGTTAACTGCTAATTGTTTCATCAACTTAAGTTGTCTCCTTTGGCTTTATTTTCTTGATCAAAGTTGGAATAGTGATTTATGATTATTTAACCTACAACAGCTGCAGCAGAACTCTACTTCTGATCAATTTTTTGCTATTCTTCTCTTTCTTTAGCTGGTGATTTTTTTCTCAAAAAAAATAAATTAATAAAGAGGTAAATTTTTCCTCTAAGTATCCTTAATTTCTGGTACCTAAACAAGCTTCAACTTATTACTGATCTTTTCAAATACACCAAACATCACCTCTGCATCGTCACTTGAAGTAAATTAACACACTCATCAAGTGAAAATCCCATGACTTTATTTTCTAGATAGTCTTCTTCAAATCGATTGTTTAATCATTCTCATTATTCATCAAACTAACTCTCTTTATCTCTAAAAGACTAATCGTCAATTGAATCGCTGATTCCAAGGGTGCAAACTTCATTTAATATTAAGCTTTTTTCAAGAGATCAAATTACCTAAACATTACAATTCAAGAGATATTTTTTCAAGTAGTATAAAACATAGATACACAATAATACGCATTAATAAAATGATCCCCTCCCCTTTTTCAATCTAACTCTTCTTCAGCAGATCAAATTTCAAAGAGGAATCATCTACCCCCCTTAAGAAAAAGAAAATGCTATTTTTCAAGTTGATTTTGTGTCAGAATTCTGATTTTAACATAAAACTACAATAACAAATAAATAAATACCCTCCTCTAAGAAGGATTATCTGCCAAAAAATAAAGAAACCTTCTCTTTTGATCACATACAATGTCTCCGTCATAGAAATTGCAATATTATATGATTGTCTTTACATATTTGTATTGCTTTTTTCTGCATTTCTCCTCTTTCAAGAACTTTGAAGGAAATCATAGACTAATTTTCTGATTTCATAAAATTCCTTGCATCTAACGCCTTCTAAGGAAAAGTTCTAATTATCCTTTTTGATGATGACTTTATTCAGATAATTGATACCTCCCCATGCAACTGTGAATGTATATCCTGATTTCTAGAGGTATTCTAATAATTTTTCAAGAGGGTAGTCTCCATAGTATTCTCGTTCTGGATTTGCTGAATTAGACTCCTATTCCAATGTGAGGTTGACTTTATTCTCACTTGCTTCGTTGTATACCATGGTTATTTTACCGACAAATCCTATTCCTTGCATTTTACTGCTAACTTTGATTTTGTTCTTGAAGTTGAAAATATCTAAACTCTTATTGTGAATTTCAGTCTCCTCTTCAAGGGACTCTTCTTGGAACTGTCCAAGACCTTAGTTTATCTACAAAAAAGGGAGTTAATTACTCACAATCTAAATCAAAATCTATCTTTGTTTACGTAGAATATTTTTTTAGGATTAAGCAAAGAAAGGATATTCTTCGCAGCTTTGTCATCAGACAAGCTAACAATATTGAACTCTAGGATATTCATGATCGAATTAAACAAAAATGGTGCAAATTTTGTGTTGGAAGGATATCTTGTATCTTCCACCATTTTGTACACTGTAGTTACAATCTACTCCAGTGTTTAATATGACCTCGGTGCTGGTTGATCTTTCCTTTTCCTTCCACCGGTGAGTCTCCGTAAGCTCTCATTTTCTAGCTCACTGAGTTCCTCACCATATTCCCCTCGCTTGCATTTTCTCATTACACGAATGAATCTGTTGTAGTCTTTAGTTTTATACTCAAACAGTTACTCAGCTTCATCTTCATTATTGAAGATATCCTTATCCATGTTGATTGTTCCTTTTCCATCGATATCTTCAAGCCCAGTGTCTAGGGCTGTAGCTACAGTTTAATTATCACTTATATCTTCATTTAATTCAGCTATTACAGCAATGTTCTAATCAACTGACCCTCCTAAATCTTGATTCTGTGGAATCTGCTGCTGTTATTGTTATTGTTCTCCATTGTGTTCTTCATTTTAGAATTGCTTTAACACAGTCTTAGTAAGATCACTAAGTACAATAGGCTCTTCTCTAATCCCTCCAATATACCCTTATCGAATCCACTGCTATCTCCTTGGAATTTACTTTCCATTTGGTTTTCCTGTTTTTTGTTATTTTATCAAAATTTTTCACTTTTTACAACAAGATCTCTCTCTAATAAAACTTTGTGATTACCTACAAACAGCAGTGTGTTTTTATCATTATTTGCGATGTTTTGTATGAAATTGAACATCTACGGGAAGTACAAGCAGCATTGTGTAGTGATAACAATCCTAGGCCCTCTGAGTTGTTGCGGTGGTAAGTTCAGGACATTTTCAACGTTGATAAAGTTCGTTTCAGGTGATAGAGGATTAAAATCCACTAGCACATCGGCTGTTTCTTTCCTCATATACTTTATTTGATCGTTCACGAGATCTTGCAGGTATCGCTTATAGTTGTGAAAGAAATCGATTGGTGGAAATGATTCGTCTTGATTTTTCCTAAAGATGTTAGCAATAAAAACAATTAATTTAAAGGGAATAAAAAAGGGATTATTAGGCATAAATTGCTAAAGTCAAGCTGAATTGAAGATGTTTTCAATGTACTTCGAATCATTGTAGAGTTGCCAGAGTAAAATGATAATTTCAATGACTCTTTCAGACGGATTAGACACGATCAGCAAAACAGAATATGATTCGATTGTCTTTTTTATAGCTGCTTTTAGTGTTTCCTTTAGTTCTTAAGTGGATCTCTTGTTATTTAACAATAACGGTTGCTAATGACTGTATGATGGCTATTACGGTTACTATGGAGCTGTTTGTTATGCCTACTACACCTCATTGGCAGGTTCAACCTATGGAAGTAGTGACTACTCTGTGATAAGTACATCAATTCTCTTTTTGAGAAATTTCTTAAAATTAATTCCATCTAAATGTTCATCAGCATTGTGACTGAATTGAATCATATACATAACATTAATCAGATTATCTTGAATGATCCAAGCACACGCCCCTAAGGAATTGCCTATGCAAATCGGACTGATAATAATATCCCTGTGTTTCACTCTGACAACTTTTTTTTGAAAAAACTGTACTTGCTTGCATTTATCAAAGGAACCATAGAATTGTTTAAACCCTCTTTCGATTGATGCGCTATCTTATGCTTCTTCCATGTTGGAGAGGATTTATGCGTTGAGATATTGGTTGTATGCGTTGAACAGCCCTAGTTTCATGACTGGAGTTGTGGAGTAGATTTTAATAGGTTTATTAGAGGATCCAGTGATTTGTCTGGCGTTTAGTAGAAAGGGCAATGCACCTACATACTCACTGCCAACATGGCTTAGTAAGATAATTTCTACTTTACTCAGTAATTCAAGCTTGTTGTGGTAAGCTGAGAAGTCCAAATTGGCATTGAGTCCGCAGTCGAGTAAGATGTAGACTTCTTCATCTAAAATTAAGAGTGTACTCGTTGCACCATCTCGCTTGAGGTTTAAGATAACTTCAGCTTGGATCTTCATATTAGTTTGAGAGACCAAGAAGAAGAAAAAAATACGTAAAAAATTTGTAATTAATTGCTGTTTATATCTTTGATTTTGATAATAAAGAAAAGTTTCGAGACGCCAATAATAAAGATCAAAAAGCGAATTTAGATTGCAAAAGAAAATAATAGAAAACATAACATCAAAAGGTAAATATCATGTTTTGAATAGAAATACTTAATTTTTCTAAATTTATTTTTGATTTTTCTCCAAAAAGTTAACATATGTAAAAGTTTATTAATTAGAAGTTATTATTATCATTGAAATATGCTGTCAAAACAGCTAGAATAGAAGCAGAGGCCTTTTAAGTGAGTTCTTTTAATAAGTTATCCCATTTCTTTACTCATTTAGCTGATTTTTGAGTTGGATTCTGAAAAAAATATGAAGATATTTCTCATTTTCCCATTCTTAGTTGTAAACTTGATCTTGTTGTTGCTTCTTGTTGAGCCATTTCTTCTTTGCTTTGATTGCGGTGACGATTCAAGACGATTACCTTTTCTTCTGATAAAAAGGCTCCATTTCTCAGCTAAAGGTTCTTCTCCTCACAAAATGATACTTAAATTTTTAGATTTTCAAACAAAAACAAGCACACATTAAACTCAATTCTCTTGATTTCCAGCTCATTCATGTTTTTAATCTACATTAGCTTTTCCTTGAACTCTCTTCTTTCTCCTCCTCTAAAAAAATCCTAAGTTTATTTTTATTGTTACTTGGCCAATAATAGCTAGATGGTTTGGACTGTGGCAGAAGATCCATATTTTTCAAGTATTTAGCAACTAATTCTGAGCAGAAAAACGCCTTGGGATCCTTTTCTCTTCCTTTATCATCTTTTGGGATGATTTTGAATAGTTTCTTCAGATTAAACTAGTATTTCTTTCCGATATTCTCCTAAGAAAAAAAGAGATTAACAAAATCAATCAGAACATCTGAACTAAATAGCAAGAATTGGTGCTCTTACTAGCACAAACGAAACGAGTTTATCATGGGCTACTTTGCTGTCTGTCCCTTGCAATCGACGTAAACACACTCTAAACACAAGAAATCAATTGTTTTGTATTTCTCTTTTTTTCCAAATTAATAAAACCCAATTTTTCTTACTTCTCATACAAATTATTGACTCTGATGAAGCTACTCCAATCAACTAAGGCTACGCCTTCCCCATAGGAAGAATCAAACACACGAATGTCTGTCTCATCAAATTTCACGCACAACCCAACATGATCATACTTACTTCCTGTGAATTTCCTCTAGAATTTCGCTGATATGTTGTTCGTCCTAATCAAACATAAAAACAAATTGATAAAAAGTGGTGATAAATCCCAATAGCAGTTTTCCCCTAAATAATCTACTCAAAAAGCAGTATGTCTCCTGACTAAGCGATGGAGAGGAATTGCTCTTCGGTTATTAGATCTTATTTATAATACTAATTCGCCCTGAGTGTGTAGATACATGGTTTAATCTGCTGTCCATTTTGATTGATCGCTATCTGCAAAAGATTCACCCATTCAGATGTTGTGTATTTCGCTTAAGACTTCAATTCGAATTTTCTCTTGTAGCCTTCAATTTCCAAGGTAAACACATTGCCTTTAATGTCCTGAATTCGCAAGACACAAACAAATCACACAATGTAAATAACTAACATAATAATATCTTCAATTCTGTGTGTTTTTTTCCTGAGATTGTATTGTATTGTTACAGCGACTTTACAAGAAGCAATGCCTAGATTGATGCATCCTCTGAGTTTTTTCTTGGATTCTTCCTTGTAATACTGCACTTTACTAGTAGTCAGCACGAAGTAGCGTAGCTGCAAAAGGGATACAAATCAAATGAATCTTAGTGAAAATAATCATTATTTTATGTACCTTCCATGATTTAAAAAACGATTCCTTTTTCTTATAAAGCCATCCTTCTTTGAGAACTTTATCCTCACTTTTTAGATTAATCCTCTGTTTATTTTCCGTAACTTATGCATTAGATGAATTAGTTGTAGTATTCTTCGGAGCGACAAAACTATTTTTCTTTTAGATATTCTTATTGGCGTTCTCTAATGTCTAAAGATCTTTTGCAGGAGAAGGATGTTCTTTATTTAAAGGAGATTCCCTATGAATCTACGAGGAAGTCAAAGAATTAATCGTTATTTCTTTCTGCTAGATATTCTCCTAAAGTTTATATGCAGCTTGCTTGAGGGATATTTAATACTACGAATAACTCTCTTCCTCTTCTCTGTCCTCTGGTTGGTATTCCATCGCTTTATGCACTCGCTGCTCCATTTTAGCATAATCTTCTTTTAATTTTTATAATTCTTCTTTTTCAGCTGCAATTCTACTTTCCTAATCTTGAATAATCTTTTCTCTGTCAGCTAATTCTTATTGTTTTTTATTCAATTCCTTTTAGATCCTATCAATCTCAGCTATTTTCTGTTACACGCTGAGCTAATCGTATTACTAAATGGATTCTTCCACTGCTGATAAATTGTTTTTGTCAGTTTCGGGAAGATTTGTTAATTCATTCTGCGCTTCAATTTGTTATTCTCTAATTTATTATTCAGATGACTTCAATGCGCTAGCTTGCATATCTTATTTTATCAACATTTCAAGATTATTTCTTGTCAAAGTGCTTTCCATTTAGTTTCTTCTCATCGGACTATCTTATTACGAATCTTCTTCGCTTTTCATACCGAGCATGTTGGAAGCAAAAAAACTATGTTATTATGACAATTAATATTCAGAACTTGTTGAATTGCTATCTAAACTCATCATAGATTATTCGAAGACACCACCTTAGCCGCTGAAACTATTCTCTTATAATTCAACGTCAGATTACACACTACGACCGCGTTGTTGCTGATGCTGCGGCTAATAATAGTATTGCTGCTTTCGTAACCCACCAGAATATCCTCGATTCATGAAAAAACCATTATTATTATTACTCATATTTTTCCCATTTTTGATAACATTATTCATCACCATCCTGCCTCTTTTCTTCTGTTCTTCTTAACCATCCTGCAACTCAGTCATTTCTGTGACTAATTCCAAAATATGTTCATCGTTACCCATCTCCTACTGGAGTTCTTTATTTAATTCCTCTCGCTTTGCTCTCCCAAGCTATTTAAATACATTATTCGATTGCATTGGTGTTTGATCAAAATCTTCGTTTTCCTCTTCTCTGATTGTCCCAAAGAATT
>Ga0302271_10004063_pt1 | contig 11880 bp, 8 predicted proteins | sample III_Bog_N1_1_FD_198767 | JGI IMG/M metagenome (GOLD analysis project Ga0302271, IMG submission 198767) | Peat permafrost microbial communities from Stordalen Mire near Abisko, Sweden - III_Bog_N1_1 | ecosystem: Environmental > Terrestrial > Soil > Wetlands > Peat | place: Sweden: Abisko... | reverse complement strand
CATTAGGTTGACCACATTCAGACTGGTAAGGGTAAGGAAGGTAGTTCCAAAAAGTATAATTCCCTGGAGAACCAATATCCGCAGATAGGTATTGATCCGGTTGGCAATGCTCATATAGAGCAATGACATGGCTAAGGCGATTAATAAGATATCTGTCATATTCTATAATTTTCTACATAAATTTACCAAGGACCAACAGTACACCAAAGAAGATTAACAACGATACCGAAGTAAGGATGAAAATAAACTGGGGATTGTTTCCCATTCTGAAACGCGCCATAAACGATTCGATCAAACCAACGGCAATTGCAAACCCAAGCTGAATACCAATAAATATGGGAATTGAAATCTCCAGCGGCAACATTCCAATAAAGAAGTTGGCGATAATAGCTCCATACATCGCAAATTTCAGATGGGTGGTATACATGATTAATCCAAGATCGAACCCACTGTTATCCAATATCATTACTTCGTGAACCATTGTTAGTTCAAGATGTGTTTTAGGATCATCAACCGGCATCCGGCTATTTTCAATCATCGCAATCAGCACAAATACAATCGAAGCCAAAACCCCAAGCATATAGGATATATTGGAGCCGTAGTGCAACAAACTGAAAATGCTGTGGAAAGACGTGTGGCCGGTCAATAAGGCAAACGAACCCATCAAAATAAAGAAGGCCGGTTCAACAAGCATCGAGAACAAAGCTTCGCGGCTTGCACCCATCCCTTCAAAACTACTACCTGTATCCAATGCCGAAATAATCATAAAGAACTTGCCGAAAGTCAGGATATAAGCGAACATTACAAAATCACCCTCAAAAGAAATAAAACCCGGATTGCTACCGTGCGGAATCATCAGGATGGCCATCAAAACCGATGTGAAATAAGCTGTTGGGGCAATCTGAAAAATAAAGCTGGTAGTTGTACTGTAAACCGAACCTTTTTTCCAAAGCCGCAAAATATCTTTCATCGGCTGAAGAATACCCGGACCCTTGCGTCCCGAGGCAATGCTTTTCGTGCGGATAACAAATCCCATGAAAAACAAGCTTGCCAATATGATGAGTAAAAAGCTGACCATATTATAATTGATTAAAGAATTTAATGATTAGGACTATTTTATCGATGACGATAGGCAAAACAATGGCCGATGAAATGAAAATAAAACCGTAAAGAATATATGCCCGTACATTTCCGTTCTGAAGGAATGCAAAGCGGTTCAACAACCTTTTCGTCAAATACAAAGGTTTATCAATCAGCCAGGTTTCTACTTTATCATGTGGATGTGTCACCTGACTGATGTGGTCAGGATAAAGCCCGATCGCCTCTTTTTTATCCCGTTTTATTTGAAGAACCGGTTCTGCCAGTTTCCGGTAAGAGCGGATAAACGACGATGCTGTGTATTGCATTTTGGAAGCATCCCCGGTATAGGCACATCCCCAGGTACTATCAGATGTGATAACGCGATGAGCGATTACGAAATGTCTTATTAAATAGAAGAAAGAAGTTAATGCAATAAAACCAAGTGAATACCATCCAACTGAGGTCAAACTTTCAAGTAAAGTATTTAGTTGAATCGTCATCAGCGGGCTTGGAGCTGGCTGATATAACAGAATAATCTTTTGAAGCATCGGACTTAATAATACGGGGAATACGCCAATTAAAACGATGGCTAGCGCAACGAAATATAGTGGCACAATTCTTAGCGGACTTTCATTAATGACCTCTTGCGATCCTTTTACCCGGGGTGTTCCCAAGAAAACGATGCCAAAAGCTTTCGTAAAACAGACCAAAGCCAGACCACCAATAATGACAAGTCCTAAAATAGCAAAAAGAATAAACAATATCGGCAGAAATTGTTTGGTATAAAGGCCATTAAACAATCCGTTGTAAATAAAAAACTCCGACACAAAACCATTGAAAGGGGGCAGACCACATATTGCCAATGATCCGATCAGGAATAAATATCCCGAACGGGGCATCCGCTTGAGAAGACCTCCCATCGCTTCAATGTCCATGGTATGTTTTGCCTGGTAGACATTGCCAGTGGTATAAAACAGAAGCGACTTGAAAAGTGAATGGTTCAGAGTATGCAACAAGGCTCCGCCAAAACCGCAAAAAACAAGTATTTGGTTGCCGTAACCAAGTCCAAGACAGCCAACACCAATGCCAATACCAATAATTCCAATGTTCTCAATGCTGTGATAAGCCAGTAACTTTTTCAGATTGTGTTGAACAATGGCAAGCATCACACCATACACGCCTGTTATTACGGAAATTACAACTATGAAATATCCGATATCCTTCATATCGGTTGATATCAAAAGCAATACCCTCAAAATCCCGTAGATCCCTATTTTAATAATAACCCCCGACATAATTCCGGAGATATGCGCTGGCGCTGCCGGATGTGCCAAGGGAAGCCATGTATGAAATGGGACAAATCCCGCTTTAATCGCAAATCCAATAAAGAAACAAAGAAACAATCCCATACCTGTAATAGCCGATTGGGTTGAAGTATAGGTGGCAATGGCCGCAAAATCGAATGATCCGGTTTTTACCTTTGCCCACATAAAAGCAATTGTAAGGAAGAGTATGGAAACATGTGATTGGACGAGAAAATTAATCCCCGCTTTTAAGGTTTCCTTTTTATAATGCTCAAAAATGACAACTACAAAAGAGCTTAAAGCCATAATCTCCCAAACCACAAGCATCACTATGCCATTCTGCACAATACAAATATCAATCAATGCAGTGTAAGCCAAAATGAAGGCGACAATATGAAGTGTAATATTATCAGCTTGATCGATATACTGTTTCATGTACTGAGAACCATACCAGGCTCCGGTAAGAAAAGTAAAACTGATGATCAGCATAAACCAGGCTGATAAATAGTCAATACGGATTGGAATACGTCCAGTTATAAAGGAACCGGGATAAAAGTATTCGCTGATGCCATTTGAGAAAACAGAAAAAGCAACGACTGAACCAATAATAACCTGGAGGCTGATTACACAAAGCGCAAGGATTCCTTTCCCTCTTGTTTTAAAGAAGAACAGGCTTACAATTGCAACAACAGCAAGCAGATTAAATATTTCAATCAAAAATTTCTCCATTATTTCATGTGACTCATAAGATAAGATTAAAAACTGTGCCTGCAAACACAATTAGGATAAAGAACAGGCCATACAGAACATACGATTGAATTTGACCGTTCTGTATAAACTGAAAATAATTCAAAACAAAAGCTGTCCTTCTCGCCAACGGAACAATCAGGTATTTTTCGAGCAAATCTGCATAAGCTGTTGAGAAAGTGCGTTCGGCGGGATATAACTCAGGCTTGGCCATTTTTTTATAGGATTTCCTCTCCTTCACCATAAAACTAAAAAGTGAAGCAAACGAACGGGTAAATGAACTTCCCGTATATTGAGCCTTGACCACCGGTGCGACATAACCACAACCCCATGTTTCGTAAATCACTTTATCACGTTTACGCAGGATGATCCATCTGAGGCCAAACATTCCAAATAGTAAACCAATAAACAACATACCAACCTGGCCAATCGTTGCAATATTATGAGAGACTTGCAAAAACTGATCGGGATTAATCACTGTATTAAATGAAAACAGTGATACAACCACCTTTGAAGTATAAAACAAATAGAACTGGGGCACCAATGCCACTGACAGCATCACAGCAACAATTAAATATTGTGGTAACAGCATGATAAATGGTGTTTCGACTGGTTCATGATGCAACTCGGTTCGTGGATTACCTAAAAAGATAACCCCGAAGGCTTTTGTAAAAGTGAGCAAAGATATCCCTCCGACAACGGCTAATCCTGCAATGGTTAAGACCATTAAAGTGATCTGTGAAATACCTGTAATATTACTAAGTCCGTTAAACAACCCAAAGTAAATCATGTATTCAGATACAAAACCATTAAAAGGAGGTAAACCGCCAATAGCCATTGCTCCGATTAAAAAGAACATGGCAGTAACAGGCATCTTCTTGATTAAGCCACCTAATTTCTCCATGTTGCGTGTATGTGTTTGCTGGTAAACGCTTCCTGCCCCAAAGAACAGGAGGGACTTAAACAACGAATGGTTAAGCGTATGCAGCAAAGCAGCACTGAAACCAATCATGATCAATGTGGTATTTCCATTGCCAATACCGATCAGTCCCAAACCTATTCCTATACCAATAATGCCTATGTTCTCAATTGTACAGAAAGCAAGCATAGCTTTAAAATCTTTTATCACAGCGGCATTGGCAATCCCATAAATTGCCGTTACAACCGAGAGACTTAGAATGATTTCCCCGATAAGAAGCCAATCATACCGGAGATAAGTGATTATCCGGATGATACCATAAATACCCAATTTTACAATTACACCCGACATAACACCTGAAACATGTGAAGGTGCTGCAGGATGAGCCTGGGGTAACCAGGTATGAAAAGGGATAAAGCCAGCTTTTATGGCAAATCCGACAAACAGTAAAATGAAAATCCAGAGGGAATGATTGGTTAAAGGCAAAGCGGCCAGTGATGAAAAATCAAAAGAACCGGTACTTAAAAACAGCCAGACAAAACCAAGGGTTAAAAACACGACACTCAGGTGCATCTGAACCATATAATTCAAACCAGCCTTTAAGGTATCCTTGTTCTGAAACTCAAATATCACTAAAAACAAGGAAGATAACGACATTAATTCCCAGGCAATAAGGAAAGCCAGGCCATTCTCGAACATACAGACCCAAACCATCGAAATATGGAAAAGGATATAAAATACCCAGTGCAATTCCCTGTTTACTTTAAGATGCGAATAAGCTTTTAAATAGCCACTGCCATACAATACCCCATTAATTGAGGTGAAATTGATGATCAAAATAAACCAAGCCGAAAGACTATCGACTTTGACGAGGATATTGCCCAGCAGATGGGGCATTGGAAACATCCCTGCCTGTGTATTTTGAGTTAATGCCAGTATTGCAGGAATTGAAGTGATTGCAGCGTTAATGAGAACTATGATGATCGCGAGCAGTGATTTGTATTTGTCCGCAATAACCAGCAGCCCAAACATTCCTACGATTAAAACAATGGCTGTCAGCCCAATTAATTGTACTATATCCATATAAATTCAACAATTCAAATTCCACTATTTAAAACGATTACAAAATTAGGCAAAGGGCAATGATAAAGACTTGAGTCAGGTCAAATAAAAAATTGATTTACATCAGTTTTTCAATACCTTTGAGTAATTAAAATTCCTAATGTCAGAAAAAACGAATAAAGTAGCTGAACGTTTCATCTTCAACAGTGATGCTGTTTTCACAAGTTTACCCGAAATTGTCAAAGACGATTTTTTAAACCAGATGATTGTAAAGCAGTTTAAAAAAGGTCAGAATATATTTACAGAGGGCACCTATCCCGCCGGCATTTATTTCATTAAAAAAGGGAAAGTTAAGAAATATAAAACACTGAATGGCGGCAAGGAACAAATTATCTATGTCTGCAGCGAAGGGGAATTGCTCGGCTATGCAGCATTCTTAAGTGAAGAACGGTATCCTGACTCTGCCGCTTCGTTAACTGATTCATCTATAGGGTTTATATCGAAAGAAAAACTAATCCGGTTACTCGACCAGCACGATGAATTGTCGAAGATGCTTTTGAAGAACCTGAGTCATGAATTTGGGGTATTGGTCAATTTCATTGCAACATTTACACAGAAAACTGTCAGGGAAAGGGTGGCACTAACCTTATTGATTTTGCAGGAAAAGTTCAAGGATAATCTGAATGGAAATGATCAAATTGAAATTGTACTGACGCGTATCGACTTTGCCAATATTGTTGGGACGGCCGTTGAAACTTTAGTAAGGTTATTGCGCGATTTTAAAGAAGAAAAGCTGATTCAAACTGCGGGTCGGAAGATCATCATCATCAACGAAGACGAATTACTCGAAATCGCGGATGCGACCGATTCGTTTTAGTTTTATTCTTGATGAATATTGTGAAACAACTTTTCATTTAATAATGTTATTACCTGAAAAGCAAAGAATATTGTCACCTGATGGCCGATTCAGGGAATGTATCTAAGAACTGAATAATGAAGATCTTATTGCTTGAGGACGATTTTAAGCTCTCCTCCGAAATTAAGTTATTTCTAAAAGACAAACATTTCGAATGTGATGTCGTTTACGATGGGAACCTGTTTCTCAGGCAGTTCACTGCTGAGGCTTACGACCTGTTTATTCTTGATATCAACGTACCCGGTGTCAATGGTCTTGAAGTCTGCTCATTGGTAAGAAGCACAGACAAATCAACGCCAATCATCATGCTGACAGCTTTTGGACAGATTGAAGATAAGGTAGAAGCCTTTAATAATGGTGCTGATGATTACCTGGTGAAGCCATTTCATTTTGATGAATTGTTTATCCGAATTAACTCACTGATGCGCCGTAATCAACAGCCACAAAAATCAGACGAGATGATCCGGGTCGAAGATCTTGAAATCAATATCTCTGAGATGAAAGTTACACGGGGTGATACAGAAATTAACCTTACACCAAAAGAATATCAGCTTTTGCTCCTTCTGGCAAGAGCCAAAGGTAAAACAGTTTCAAAACCATCCATCTCCGATAGCGTCTGGGATCTTAATTTTGAGACAGGAACCAACACCATTGAAGTGTATATTAATTTCCTCCGAAAGAAGATTGATAAGAATTTCGACATCAAGCTTATCCATACAAGACCCGGTTTTGGTTATTACCTAAAATCAGAAGAATGATCAGTTTAAAACAACGGTTTACCATCAATTTCAGCATTTTGCTTTCTGTGATCCTGGCGGTTGTTTTGACAATGATCTATTCGATCTTTTCGCAATACCGCAGGACCGAATTTAAATTACGGCTTGAAGAGAAGGCACTTTCCACGGCTGCGTTGCTTGCAGACTTAAATGTTTCCAAGCAGGATGCACTGGAAATTCTCGATCAGAATTCAGTGGATAAACTCTATAACAACCGAATACTGGCTTTCGACAACGACCTGAATCTTATTTACAGCAGTATTAGTGGTGCTAACCAGATTCCTTCTGCTGAAGATTTGCAGTTGCTAAAAACAAAAGGGTCATTCTTCTTTTCTGATAATAAAATCGGAAGGTTTGGAATGGCCAGAAAATTGCCTGCTAATAAGGCATTGTATGTATTTGTAACTGCTGAAGACAAATCGGGTCAGCGTCTTTTATGGTTTTTAGGCTATTTATTGCTCGGCGCATTTATCACAGGAACAGTTTCGGTTATCATCCTTGCCCGTTCGTTAAGCGGCAGAATTTTGCTCCCCTTAAAGCAGATCCAGGAACGGATCACCAATATCTCTGAGAAGCGGCTTCATATCCGGCTCGAAGAGAAGCGGAATAATGACGAGATCGATAAACTTGCTCATGCATTTAACGACATGATGGACCGGATTGATTCTTCCTACAAACAGCAAAAAGAGTTTACTGACAATGCTTCCCATGAATTGCGCACTCCCGTGACGCGCATCATCATGCAGATCCAGAATCTGATCAAGCATGAGGCGCACAACGAAAAAACTTTGCAGTACCTCGACAGTATAATGATGGATTCGAACCAGATTGCCGATACAATTTCATCGCTATTACTCCTCTCGAGAATAAACAATAGCAATACTTCCGATTTTTTCCCTCATTGCCGGTTGGATGAGATTATTTTCGAGGCACTTCAATCGGTTTCCGCAGCTTATCCCGATGTTCGAACATTGTTTAATATCGAAAACCGAAGTGATAAAGAGATAGATATTGAAATAAAAGGGGATACAAACCTGCTTAAAATTGTATTTATCAATCTGTTCAAAAACGCTTACCTGTATTCATCTGAAAAATTGATTAACGTGACTTTAATTCAGGAAGAAAACGGTCTTAAAGTCAAGGTGGTTAATGACGGGGAAGTGATCATTCCGGCCGACCGGCAGAACTTATTTCAAGCTTTTGCTCGAGGAAGGAACTCCAAAAATATACAGGGAACAGGACTGGGACTTCGGATCACAGAGCGCATTTTGAATTACCATCATGCCACCATTCAATACGAAGCGACCGATCAAAATATCAATTGCTTTACGGTATCTTTTACATAGTTATTCCATTCTCACACTAAAGCACAAGCCCTTAAGTTCAATCAATAGCATTGAATTTTAAGGCTTTGCAAATTTTAAGGTTTTTTTAAGGTCCATTTTAAGGTCGCTTTAAGGTTGATGAGGTAATCTTTGTAAAAACGAGATACAAATGAGAAGCCTGCCGTTTATCCTGTTCCTGTTCCTTTCCATAAGCCTTTTTGCTCAAAAAGACACAACCCTTACTTTGAATGAGAGCGAAACTCTCTTCCTGAAAAACAATTTAGACCTGTTAGCTGCAAAATTTAATGTAGATGCAGCCCAGGCAGCAATTATCCAGGCACGAACCTGGGAAAACCCCAACTTTAGTGCAAGTATCAATGCTTATAATCCTGAGAGAAAGAAGTATTTCGACATTGGATCTGAGGGGGAAAAAAGTGCCGGCTTCGATCAGTTGATTTACCTTGGTGGTAAAAAGCGGAACGAAATAGCGATGGCCCGAACAAACGCTGAAGTTGCAGAACTTGAATTCGCAGATTTACTCCGCAACCTGAAATTATTGCTCCGGCAAACCTACTTTAGTCTCTATTACCAAGATCTTTCATACAGTTCGATCAATAAACAGCTCTCGAACCTTGACTCTCTCGTAGTGTCGCATCAAACCCAGGTACAAAAAGGGAATATTCCATTAAAAGACCTGGTAAGATTACGATCCCTTGAGCTGAATTTAAAGAATCAAAAAACGCAATTGTACGAGAATATCCTTGATTTTCAGAGTAAACTCGCGCTGATTACGGGATTATCAGCCACAATTGTTCCCGATCCTTCGGAAAAAGAATTAATCGTATACCAGCTGAACAGAAATCTGCCAACTGATAGCCTGAACCAGTTGGCACTTGCCAACCGTACAGATCTGAAGATCGCACAAAAGCAGGTTGATGTTTCGAATCTGAATATAAAATTGCAAAAATCGTTGGCCATTCCCAATGTAACCGTTGGGGCAAACTGGGATCAGCGCGGAGGCGTATTTAAGAACCAGGTAGGACTGAATCTTGGCATTCCATTGCCGCTATGGAACCGCAACCAGGGAAATATAAAGATTGCAAAGGCACAATTGAACGAGGCAGCTGTACAACAAACGCTTCAGGGCAACAAAGTGACTTTGGAAGTTGCACAGGCTGTAAAAAAATGGTTGGAAGCCTCCGAAAATTACCGTTTCCTTACGAAAAACTCGTTGCAGAATCTTGAAGATGTTCAAAATGGGATATTCAAAAATTTCAGGAATGGCAATCTATCCCTAATTGAGTTTACCGATTTCATGGAAAGTTACCATTCATCGTTGCTCCAATATTATCAGTTCGGACAAAACCTCGTGAATGCCTGCGAGCAGATCAACTTTACCACCAATTCGAAAATATTTTAAATACCGGTCACTAATCAATTATAAATACGATGAAAAACTTAATTAAAGTGCTGATAATCCTGACAGGTACTTTTATCTTTTCCTGCAAAAGTCATAACGCGACTTCCGGTTCTGATACAAAAACCTTTGTGTTAAGCGATACCATGCTTAAAGAAACCACGTTTGCAAAGGTTAGCCTGGAACCATTAAAAAACGAACTGGAGTTTTATGGCAAAATTACGGCCGACAATAATAAACTGATTGAAATCTACCCTGTTGTGGGAGGCAGTGTCACGAAAGTCTTTGTAGAACTGGGCGACTATGTTAAGAAAGGTCAGTTGCTCGCTACCATCAGGAGTACCGAAGTTGCCGGATTCGAAAAGGAACTCAACGATGCGAAAAGCGATGTCGTGGTATTTAAAAACAACCTTAAAACAGCCCAGGAATTGTTTGAGGGAAAACTCAATACTGAGCGTGAGGTATTAACGGCCAAAAGTGAACTTGAAAAAGCGCAATCGCAGTTAAACAGGATCCAGGAAACCTATAAGATTTATAGCCTTAAGCCAAATGCAATGTATGAAGTGCGTTCACCGATAAGTGGCTTTATCCTTCAAAAAGTAATCAATGAAGATATGCTTTTACGCAACGACCACACTAACAACATTTTTGATGTTGCCCAGATCGACGAAGTTTGGGCAATAGCGAATGTAAGTGAAGCAGATATTCAGCAAATCGATTTGGGTTACGATGCAGAAGTTTCAACATTCAGTTACCAGGGCAAGATATTTCATGGAAAGATTGATAAAATCTTCAACATCATCGATCCGGATACCAAGTCTATGCAGGTTCGGATAAAGCTGAGTAATCCTGACTTTCTGCTTAAGCCGGAAATGAAAGCAACCGTAAAGATCAGCAATACGCTCAAAGAGAAGATGCTGGCAGTACCTTCCAGCGCCGTTATTTTTGACAAGAGCCGTAATTTCGTAATGGTTTACAAAGATCGTTTTAACATCGAAACGCGAAAGGTCGAGGTTTTCCGTCAGGTTGGAGAAACATCCTATATCAGTTCAGGTCTTAAAGAGGGTGAGAACGTGATCACCCACAACCAGCTTCTTATTTATGATGCGCTAAACGACTAACCTATGAACAAGTTTATAAAAAATATAATAGCGTTCTCACTAAAAAACAGGATGTTCACTTTTTTATGGGTGGGCATTTTAGTGATTGCCGGAGTTATTGCGTTCAGGCAAATGCCGATAGAGGCTTTCCCTGATGTCACCAATACTCAAATCGTTGTTATTTCGCAATGGAATGGCCGCAGTGCTGAAGAGGTTGAACGCTTTGTTACAACTCCCATCGAAATTGCGATGAACTCGGTTCAGCGCAAAACAAGTGTCAGGAGTACAACCATGTTTGGCCTCTCGGTTATTAAAATCATTTTTGACGACGATGTCGAAGATTTCTTTGCCCGGCAGCAAGTGAATAACCAGCTTCGTAATATTCAATTACCTGAAGGTGTTGAGCCCGATGTACAACCGCCTTACGGACCAACAGGTGAAATATTCAGGTATATATTAAAAAGCGATAAACGGGACACCCGTGATTTATTGACTATTCAAAATTGGGTGATTGACCGGCAAATACGTTCTGTTCCAGGCGTTGCCGATCTCAATGCTTTTGGCGGACAAGAAAAAGTATATGAGATTAGTGTCGATCCAAACCGTCTTGCCAGCTATGATATCACTCCGATTGAAGTTTATGATGCTGTAAGTAAAAGCAACCTTGATGTGGGCGGCGATGTGATTGAAAAAAACGGTCAGGCTTATGTGGTTCGTGGGCTCGGATTGCTTCAGTCAACCAGGGATATTGAAAACATCATTGTGAAGTATGCCAATGGAAACCCAATTTTAGTAAAGCACATTGCAAAAGTTGCCGAAAGCTCCATGCCGCGTGTTGGTCAGACCGGGCTTGATGGCAATGACGATGTGGTTGAAGGGATTATTGTGATGCGAAAGGGTGAAAATCCCCATGAAGTTCTTGCGCGAATTAAGGATAAAGTGAACGAATTAAACACAAGAATATTACCATCAGATGTGAAGATGGAAACCTTTTATGACCGCGATGTACTCATGGATTATACGACACATACTGTGATGCATAATGTTCTGGAAGGGATTATCCTCGTGACACTGATCGTGTTCCTTTTCATGGCCAACTGGCGGACAACGGTAATTGTTTCGATAATTGTTCCGCTTGCCCTGATGTTTGCATTTCTCATGCTCCGTCTAAAGGGAATGACTGCCAATTTATTGTCATTGGGTGCAGTCGACTTCGGGATCATTATTGATGGAG
>Ga0302271_10004062_pt1 | contig 11881 bp, 6 predicted proteins | sample III_Bog_N1_1_FD_198767 | JGI IMG/M metagenome (GOLD analysis project Ga0302271, IMG submission 198767) | Peat permafrost microbial communities from Stordalen Mire near Abisko, Sweden - III_Bog_N1_1 | ecosystem: Environmental > Terrestrial > Soil > Wetlands > Peat | place: Sweden: Abisko... | reverse complement strand
GCTTTAGCGGTAGAATGTATTATTTTGCAGAATTTAATTTATTCTTAGCGAAGATTTTTAGCTTTTTAGTAGAATGAATAACCATATCATCTCGCGCCTTTGCCGATACATACCTCTGTGATTTTCTTGATAACTCTGCTTTGAAACTCAAGATCTTTCCGCGCATATTTTTCGCTCCTCTGCTCTATTAACCCTCCCCATCCTAATATTTCTAGCTTAGTAAATGCCAATAAATAGTTGAGCTAATTCTACCTAAATACACAACTCAAAGACATGGATTTAAATTAAGATTTGTCAAATTTAAATCATCGCCTGTCGCATCCCAAACACTATTTGACGCATTAGCTACCCCGCCAAAAAGGAGATTTCGATCAAGCTAAAAGCTAAGAAAATAATAATTTTGTTAAAAAATAATCAAAAATAAGCAAGAGGCAAGAAGCTAATTTATTGAAAACAAACACAAATGGAGAAACAAGCAGTCACCAAATTCGTTGCTAGAGTTCGCTCTGACAAAGAGAAAAAAATCGAAGAACTTGCAGGACTCGACAAAGAAGAACTAGAGATCCTCAATGATAACATCGTGAGTAATATTGAACATATTGTGCTAGCAGGAAATTCATACTCCAAACAATTCTGCTCTGAAATGGCTAAACTTTTTGAAAAATCCACTAGACTCAAAGTAAAAAACACATATATTTCTAATGGAATCTCCTAATGTTATCTTAATATTTTCTTGTTTTATTCAAACACAGAAAGTCGATATTCATGATACATTTGTCTCAAGACTTAAGACAGAACTTCCTGAGGCTATTGGATTCTTAGCCAATGGACTTATTGGCAAAAATATTATTGAACTTGATATCTCTGATAATGCAGTGAATCCTTTTGGAGCTATTGCACTGAGCTCATTTTTAGATTAAGCCGTATGTCTTAAAGTGTTCCTGATCAACAATGCTGGTCTCGGTATTGATGGTGTCAAGACAATAACACAATCTCTTGCGAGAGGAACACCGAATCTTGAGAAATTTTCTTTTACCAGAAATAGAGCTGAAAATCCTGGAGCTATTGCACTTGCTGAAGCTCTTCCTAATCTACCCAAATTAAAAGAACTCATTCTTTTTTAGGATGTTGTTAAGAAAGAAGGCATGATTCAATTACTCAAGTCCTTAACTGCAAACTGCAAAGATCTCGAATTACTTGATATCCGTGATAATTTCTTATCTGAAGAAGCCATCGATGAAATGGGATAGCTAATCAAAACCCATGATAAACTCAAAGCACTCAATATCTCGGACTGCAACATCAGTGAAAATGACAATGACACCATTATCTCAGCTTTGGAAGTGACTAAATCTAAAATTGAAAAACTTGGGTACAACTATGCAGAATTGAATGCTCACTAAGCCTAAAAATTGCTTAATATTCTCCTTTCTAGGGATGTTCCTTTGAAGGTAATTGTTTTAAAATATTTTTAAGAGTAGAATTTGATATTAACGATGCTGTTTTCCCTCTACAGAGATTAGATATCAAAGGAAATGATTTTGATGGTGTCACTAAGAAATACTACAAGGATAAACTAGCAGCTAAAGGAGAAGAATACATCTCTGCACTAAGCCATTTCGATAGTGAAGACGAAGAAGACGAGGAATAAGATCTTGCAGCTTAACTAGCTCATGATTTTGCTCATTTAAAAATTTGAGGGGTAAAAAAAAATGCCTAATCGTTGTATGACCTTGCTTCGTATGTATGCATGTCATTTTAACTCAAAAGATAGTTTGTTGATATTAATCTAGTTAATCTTTATCATTTACAGTATTTACCAAAAAGTAAATTAATTATCTCTAATAAGAGAATAAAAAATACTATTTCCTTATTTGTTTGTATTGATTCTTCCTACTTGCATTTTCGCAAGCAAACTATTTATCATCCAATGTTAGTTATTTTAGTTTAAGTTTGATGCTAATCATATGCTAATTAGCAAATATTTTTTGAATAACAAACATGCAAATAAAAGCAAGTTTCACATATTTTTCAGTTTATTTATTTTTCCTTCAAGAATGGGTAATCTTGGTTCCTAGAAGTTCGGCGAATTAACGAATTGCACTTTATTGACCAGGCCATGCAGGAGTACTCACAATATTTCCCTTAGTGATAGCCTCATCGGGACCAATTTTCTGATATGTTGCTCCAGCAATTTCAACTTCAGGTTAGCAAGCATAATAAGCTGTAACAGTCTGTCCAACTAACGCGCCTTTAATAGCTGTGAGGATTTAAATTCCATGACATATTGAGAGGATAGGCTTTTTAGCATCCACGAAATGTTTAGTAATTTCCAGAACACGAGGGTTAAGTCTCAGATATTCAGGTGCTCTTCCACCTGGCAAGACAACACCGTGATAGTTCTCTGGCTTGACATCACTGAAAGCATAATTGAGAGCAAAATTGTGTCCTGGCTTTTCAGTATAAGTCTAATCACCTTCGAAATCATGAATTGCAGTTTTGATTTTATCTCCAGCTTTTTTTTCTGGGCACACAACATGAACAGTGTAGCCTAAGATTTCGAGCGCTTAGAATGGTACTTGAATTTCGTAATCTTCTACAAAGTCTCCAGCAAGGATAAGAATTGATTTTGTCATTATTCTGTAGGTATGTGTTAGTGTGTGTTATGTTTTTATTTATTTATTTCTTGTAGATTCGATTTATCTAATATTTATTGCTGTTATCAAAAAAAGAAATCCAAATGTTTCCTTTTGAAGTGGCGAATAATAATTATTTCTGGTATTAAATATCTTCACAAAAATATATCATCCTCTCAAATGAAAAAATAGTTTATCTTGGGGGATGATGATCTTAACTTGAAAGTTATTTACTTGTGATTGCATGTAAGGGTAATGTTCCAGATATGTTCTAAAATTTTTAGAAGGAAAAAACTGTTAATTATTAATGGTAAGGTGCTCATTATTAGTCCTAAAGTAATCATTAAGTTTATTCCAGGGAATTTTCTTAAAGTAATAATATTTCCTGTTTAAAAAACTAATAAAACGCCATCTCCATTTTTATTTTTATTTCTGACAATAAAAGAAGAAGATAAGGCATCTTTGTTCTAATCAAACTTATTAACAGAAGCAGATCGAACAGAATAGGTAATTAAATAATTGAGAAGACGACATAACATAAGAAGATATTACAGTTTTGAAATGAAAATAAATCAAGATGAACAAACACATAGTATTTTTAAAAGAACAGCTTGAAAGAAATATTCTAAGGACAGAAAGGTTTTGTGAAAGTCAATAATTAAGATTTATCTATATGGATTATGTGGTTACTAAATCATGACGTTGAAGTGGGTATTGTCTTTATTAGAAACTACTTGGTTTAATAAATTTATTTTTTTTAAGTGGAGGAGGATATTCTTAGGGTTTTAGAAAATATTAATTATGGAATTTCACGAGACTAGTGATTCTAACTGTTAATGGATTTAGTTTTTTCATTGTTTCTAGCAATATGTTCTACTCCCTTGAATTTAGTAGGCCATATTGTTTAAGTCACTCAGCTTTTCAAATAATTAAAAGATTTAGCATTTCAAGAGGAAACTCAAATTACGACTGCTGATGTATTTAGAAAAGCTTAACTTTGGGGAGTGAGTGATGAATAGTTAAGAGATTATTCAGGGGGGGGTCTTCTCTTGTTTATTGTGGTATTAAATCATGAATTTAGGAGATCAATAAACAGTTTTCGAGACACTCTTTTGCTTCTAGAAAACTGAACGTAATTTCTTTTGAGAAGAAAACACAAATATGCATTTTTAGGTGAGAATCGAATAATTATTCAGATCTTTTGTTTTTAATTCATTCATCATCTTAGAACATTCTTTAATTAGTACGAGAAGCTGCTAGTTCATTTCAAATAAAAACTTAGTGTGCCCCTGAATTATTTAAAGAAGGAGGGTGACATGGGTCTATTGTTAATTCATTCGTTTTGCTAAATCTAGCTTCCCTGAGAAATTAATCTAATTCAATAAAACAACGTGGAAGATCGCTTTCGTTTAAAGAAGTTATTTAAGATACAATTTTTTCTTTTTAAGTTTCCGTTATGTATCCGAATAAGAACACGTTTGAAATATTTCCATTAATATCGCATATCCTTTATCCATAAAGGGTTCAACTTAGTAAGTGAACAATACAACAACAAAAAGAGAAAGAGAGTGTAAATATCGAATAGGACTCATAATAGTTTTGTGTATAATTATCAGCAAATAAACCTATTAGATTAAACTCGACTGTACATATCTTATTTGATAGTACACAAATTGATTTTAGAACTGTTCTTTCTTTACATAGAACTAATTCAGTGATAATCTTTTTAGAACTAAGCTAAACTCAGAAACGAATCTTCTCTCTGCTATTCGAAGAAGATTAATGATTATTATTGTAGGACTATCCAATGCCCTCCCTAATCCTCCTTTAAATCTGACTTAGCAACCAATGTCAAACATTAATAACTAATAATAAGACAAAAAAAGAACTAATAAAAACCAAAACCAAAGTTTTATTTTCAAACTGAAAAGCTAATTTAATCAGTAAATTTTACTACAATGAAAAAGTTATAATTCCAAAGATTTATGATCGGTTTCTTCTTTTGCATTACTGCATACGCCTCTTCAATCGATAGACCTCACTTTGACTCTCTAAAGTGGAAAGAGTGCAAGGAACTAATCGAATAATAAGAGCACGAAGAACTGCTAATCGAGACTGCCGATTATCCTGTCTACGTGAAGACAAAGGAAGAATTCCTAAACAAAACTTAGCTGAGCATCTACGACACTTCTTCTGCTCTCAGTGGTGAATGCTACAAATATTATTTTTTCTTAATACACGAAAAATCTACAATCGTGAGTACTAACACAAATGGAATCATAGTCACATCGGGATTTGACGTACCTTATTCTCTATTCCACGATTGCTTTCTCACAGATGAGATTCATTTGTTGGCTTAATAAAACTAGTTCTTTTATCATAATTACTATTAGCCTGTCTACATGACTTGCATAGAAAATTCTACTAGCTCTGTTACAATCAAAAACTGGAAGAAATGTTTTGATTAGCATTTTGAGTTTTATGAGCCTTGTTCAGGTGTCAGATAATATGAGATTATCGATTAAATCAACGAAGTAATTAACAATCAACGCATACCGATTTGCAATAAATTCTACGACGGCTACTGGAAAACAAACACAGAGGATTAGCTTCTCAATTATGAAGGGTATTTTGAAGAATGCATGAAGTAGCTCAAAGAGTAGGAATTCATCAAGACAAATGAATGTGTGAGAGACTCGATTTTCACTCCTATGTTCCTAGATTGTTCAAAGAAGAAGGATATTTGAAAAATATATTGAAATTTGTTTCCGAGTTTTATGTTCCTTGTTTGTTTTTTTACTCTAAATACACTCAGATATTTCTCAAAAGATTTAGCAAATTGTATTTAACCATTGCATTGTTGGTTAACATAATGAACTTGATATTAAATTTCGTTTAATTTTCAATTATTTATGAATATTTTCAATAATGAATTGGTTCAAACACTTTAAAATACACAGCTTTACTTATCTAAACACAACGCAAGAATACAAGAATACAAATAAAAATAACTTATCTTCATTATTTTTACCCGAGATTCATTGATTTTCCATTTATATAACCTTCTATTGTTGTGTCTTAGCTCTCTGTTTTGTATTTTAAATCTATTTTTGATGAAAATTATTTCTTGTATTTTCTTGAGATTTCCCACGAGAATTCGGTTTAATGAAATTATTGATGATACAATCAATGTATCTGATAACTTAAGCTGTTGAAGGTCGCTATCCAGGGTTAATATCAATCATGTAAAGAATCAATTAGCAAATTGCTATTCCAATTTCAAGTTTTTCTTTTATATACATTGAGTAAATTTAATTTGGTGATATTTTCTTTTGAAAAATTAACTCAATGCATAGATATCCAAGGGAATGCATGTCACTTGCTGGAGTTAAATGTTAGTTAGCTAGCTGTTCTGGAGAATGATAAGATGGCGTAGATAATTTAGGAATATTTAGAAAGGAACTAGGAGGTAGAAGATATGAGCCATCTGCGAGAAAAGGAGTTAAATGGATATCAAGAAGGATATTCTGTAATTTAAGATTGGCGTGGATCAGAGGAGGATCTTATGAATGCAGCAAATGCAACGTTTAAGTGATTTATTTTATGATCTGAAGTTTAAACAAAAGTGAAGGAGTTGTCTTCTACAAATATGCTGCCAGACAGATATGAAAACGATGAGAAATCAAGGAAAGCTAAACCATTGGGTGCTGCTGAGGAGTAAATAATTTGACATTCTGTGAAGATGAGGGCATTATAATAAATGAATACATTTAAGGGAACACAATGTTAGGGATGTCTTTAAGATATTTGATAACTCCATCGATTTATCTGAGGAACTAATTAATTTAAGTTATTGATGCAATTGAATATTTCTTCATAACAGAATAATTCCCTTCTTCATAAACAGTTCCATATTGCCCTGTACCTAACGCTCTTCCTAATCTAAATTCACTAATGTTATGCCATCTTACATTTTCACAATTCAATAACGAGTGAAAATCACTAATCGAATCATTTTTTCCTTTATTGCTGCTGTCATTTGTATTACCCTTTCCATGAGAACTCTTATTTTCACTACGACTACTTTTATGATTACTTCTGCTTCCACTCCCACCACTGCTATTACTTATTGTCACCATTCCTCTGCTGTTATCTGAAGAAATCACTTGATCAGATGAAGGAACTTAACTCTACAGATCCGATCGAACATCTGATTCAATTGTATGTTATCCCCTTTGATTCATAGGCAGCGCATTTTATTACTATCTCCAAAATGCCCTCAAAGTTACAAAATCAGGACGATGTTCTCTTTTTGATACCATAAATCCTATTATGTCAGCTAATACTTACCCATACCTATTTGGAAAAATATCAGTAAACATTTACAAACTTTTTTTCACTCGAAAACTAGAAATGAATCTATCTTTGCCTGTTACCTCAATCTGATTTCCCCAAGTATTCCATCCTTTTCTCTCTCGAATTCAAGATGTCCTTGGAAAACTCGCAATCCAGATACTTAACACAGTACAATTCCAAGTGCATAAACATCCAACAAAAATGCACTTCTTCGTTGCTAAAACTGTTAATCTCCATTCAAAATGAACTTCAAGCATTCCTTATCTGGAAACCTTTTAGTTTTAGCTTCTTCTAAAGTAAAATCACCATCTTTATCTGTTGTACATCCCTCGAAATCACCTAGAAGTATCCCTCTTCCTTCATTCTATGAAAGATAAATGCTCTCTAATTCCACTTTCCCATGCGATATCCCTGCTTCCTGCATAGCAGTGAGTGTTTCTAGAAGTCTTTCAAGTATTGCTGTTAGTTCCTCTGCTGTGAAATACAGAAGTGTTGGTGGAATCGTTTATCTTGATGAGAAAGTTTATCCATGTTTTTTTCCAGATCTGAACAAAACTTCATCACATAAATTTGCTTAGGCTTATTCTGTGATAATCAAGAATCTCTTGTGCTTTATTCTTATCTAGGCATCGATGCTTTCAGATATGCACCAACCAAAGACTCTTAGCACACCCTGACTCACATTCTTTAAAATTTCTCCGTAATTTAATTCTTTTTGTATTTTCTTCTCTTCTTGATCAGTTCTGAATGGTAGGCATTTTATCAAATATGGAGTGTCATTTTATCTTCCTCGAGCGAAGATATACTCAGCTTGCGCAAATGATCTTTAGTTTTCTTCACTGCTTGAGAACTAAACTTATCCTTCAATCACTAAATCCTCCAGAGATATCATTGCAGTAGTACTAGCCATATTTTGCTATTTTTCTATGATCTAATACTGCCCTGAGAAAAACTTTCTGTAAAAGGCTAAAATCAGCGGAGAGCTACAAGGGAAAACCAAGCTTATTTATACCACTTTTTATGATCAACAAAGAAAATATCCAACCCACAAATTTTCTTTTTTTGTTCACTTGTATTGACTACTTGAAAATATGATTGGCTTGCCTTTTTCAAAGCTCATCGATTTATCTTTTCTACACTGATTTTATTTTGATCAGAAAAACGAGCACTTAAACTTAAAAAAAGACTCTTTCTCTTTTTGTTCTAATTACTTCTCTGGATTTGTCTTGATGGAACAATTCTAATTTCCTTATTACACTTGGGTTTTTTAATCATTTTGAGATTTATTTTTCTTCGAGAGATTAACTCAAAAAGATATTTTCTTTTTTTCAATTCTCTGTCAGTCTCACTTTCTCCTTTTTTAATTAACTATTCCTTAAACACTTTTTTTTTAAAAAAAATGAAAAAACAATTCGCAGTTCGATTCCAAAGTACGGTAAGATCTTTTAATAAAAAAGGATAAAAACTTTACTTGACAATTTGTGATGCGGATAATCTTCCTCTGGATATAATACATGAAGGAAACAAAGAAAAACTGATCATAGCTACATAGTAAAGATGCTATATTGATAGGAATAAAAACAAAACGATCTTAGATGATGGATTTTAGCATTTTGAGATACTCAAAACTATCAAAGAAGTTGATTCAGTTGTTCTCATTATTCACCCACATATCTCAATGGAATGTGATGAATTCAAGAATACTATTGATTAGATTGTTTTAAATATCAACACAAAACCATCTGGATTGATTTCCTTATGCGTTTAATATTTGAATCCAATGTTGGAAGGAAGATTCTCAGATATTATTAGCTCATTTAAAAAGAACTTATCACCAATAAAAAGACTTTCCTTGAAGGTAAATGGACAAATACAAGCAATAACCAGCACATTAAGAGATTAAATGGAAATTTCAAAGGAAGAAATAGAAAAGTTAGAATAGGAAATGCGAAAGAAGTTATTAGATTAAGAAGAATAATTGCTTTATTTGGAAGAAGGGGAAAAAAATAGGAAAAATGATAGCAACAGGCAGCAACTTTAGAAGGAATATTAGTAAAAGCAAGATCAAGGGAATGTAAAGAATCTGAAATTATCATTTGGAACTTTTCCATTGACGTTATCAGCATAGGAAGATGCCAGTAATTCTTTGGGGAGCTAAGTAGCTCGCTTGAAATATTTGAAGGTGCTTTCAATTTATATTGAAGGAGAAAATGGATTTATTTTAGCTAAAAATACTCTCTTTAACCCTATCCTAAAGGTCCCTCTTACCTTTTAACTTGAATCATTCCATTTCACGTTAAATTGCCTTGATTTCATCCCAAAAAAAGAAGATCTTTTTCCGTTTCTCACTCTCTTGCTGGCTCAAAACTCAAACCTTAAATTCAAACTTAAATACCCAACATCAAGAGAATTCAATAACTTCGAAAACGCTTACTAAATCAAAGAACTCATCGAAGAATATCCTTAGGTGTTTGCTAACTCAAAGAAAATCTAGTCATTTTACTTCTCAACTTCTGGAAACTCCAGTTACATTGATTCTCATCCTCTGGATGACAAATATAGCTAAGAAGATTAAGTTCTATCAAGAACATCCTCGGCTAGGAGCATCCTGAAAAAGAGTTCTTCGTTAATTAGATTTTCGGATGAAGTACACATCGATCCGCTCAAAAATATTAACTTTCTCAATGGACAAAAATCTTTAAAAAAATTAACTTTAAAATTTGATAAAGAAGTTAATCTCAACAAATTAGGAGAACTCCTGTATTCATCATCAAATTCTCTGATTTCATTGAATCTTAGAGTCAGGCATAACAGCTACACTAAAAGTACTTTAGATCGATTCCTAAAAAATATCAATATATTATACGGCCTGCAAAGTCTGTGTCTAGACATTTAATTAGTCGAATATTTATTCTTTAAACTAAATGCATCTTCGAATCCTAAACTGATGCATTATAAGCAGGGTAGAATGGTTAAGGCTGCGACTAGTTTCACAATTGACTGCAATTTCAACAGTGATCCAATTAAACTCTTAGAACATTTCACGAAATTCAAGTATTTACTTGAGTTCAATGGTTAGTTTTCAGGATTCTAACAAGCTATTAACGATAATAACTACAATAAAGGGATATGTTCAGCTGATTAAAGTTATCAGTTGTAGTAAACTTGCTAGATGATTTTTGAATAGAAACTTTTTCTTAGAAGATTGCTGATAAAGATGATTTTATACCTTTCGTTCGTAAAAAAATTACCGAAAAATATTATTATCGGTATTTGTGTTGCTGGATTCATTGGATGATAAAAAGTAAAATGATCAAGCAAGCCAAACAATTCCTTAATTTTTAAATTATCTTGTAGTTTTGTAAATGTGTTTTCACTCTTTTGAAGATAATCAACATACTTTTTTCAAACTTAAATTGCGTTTGGATTTGTTTTAAATAATGATATCCATCTTTGTGTATGGAAAATTATTCTAATCCTTGGATGTGAGATTCTCTTTTTCAAAGCATAGATTAAACAAAACAAAAATACATATGATCTAGTTAAGTTAAGTTGCGCTCTCGTGCAATGAATTGCGTTTTAATGCAGTTGTAGATTGTTCAATTCTCTTTGGGTTCTTCAGTCGGAGAAGTAGAAGTAATCGTAACAGTTGTTATCGTAGATTCTCATGAACATGCAGCCGACTAATAAAGTAAATAATAAATCAATTTTAGTTGTGTTTTGCAAATACTATTAAGGAATGCTTATTGTTGTTACATGAGTAGGAAAGAAGCACTGGGAACCAGAAGTTTCTGATGTTTCTTCTGTACCAGACTTACTTGAAGAATCTGTCCAAGACGTAGGTTCTGAAACCTCCCAACATGAAATGGAAGTTCAAGAATTGATTGGAAGGAGATCTGGAATGTTGAATGAAACCCTATTTAGGAGGAAACGCAGAAAGATGGTTAGGAGAGAAAAGGGAAATCATATTGGGAAAAGTAAATCAAGAATGCAAACATAACGAATATTTTTTACTCTTTCGTAGCTGAACTTATCGTGATAGCTGCGGACTGAAGCGGAAGTTCCGTAGACAAGTGCATTTTGTTAACCAGCAATGTGTCTAAGACCTAAGCATATTTTTAAGATTTGTTTGGTTTGAAAATTCCCAACATAAACGAATCAAACATTTCAAATAGTTATCATCCATTTTTTGACAATGTTACCTCCTCTGAAGACTCTCATCTCATCTGATTAGAAGTCCCTATTTCCCAAGAAAAGAACAATATTTTCTGAGTCATCTTTTTCATAAAGATTTCTGAATAAACTTACTTGACATGTGTGATACCACCTCCTGTTACGTTCATCGATTTTACAAATATTGACTTAGATTCTTCTCTAATTTTCTTTCTTTTAATTTAATTTTTATTTTATTCCACTTATTCCTTCTTTTTCCTTTTTCGATAGTATCCATCCATGCTGTTTTGGCAAGGTTGCTATGAAGGAAGGTCAAATAAATATTTTTATCCAAATTTTACAAATAATTCAGATTTTTCTTCAAGATAATTCAAAGAATAACATGACTTGATGATTTTTAAGACAACAAACTGCCATGATATTTAACAGTGAATCAAAGGAAATACTGTTCCTTTACAAATCATAGCATATAGATGAAGATTGAGAAATGTGTTAGAATTTTTCATTTAAATAATGAGGAAATAAGCAATGAAAACAAATATAAATTTGCAGCTTTTGCTATTGAAGAGAAAAAATAAAATAAATTTCCTTCTTCAAAGTCTTCTTCCTCTACGACCACCTTCTCTTCTTGTGGAATCGGTAGGGATGGGGGTAACATCCTCGATTCTTCCGATTCTCATACCACTACGGGCGAGTGCTCTGAGAGCAGATTGAGC
>Ga0302271_10004060_pt1 | contig 11885 bp, 7 predicted proteins | sample III_Bog_N1_1_FD_198767 | JGI IMG/M metagenome (GOLD analysis project Ga0302271, IMG submission 198767) | Peat permafrost microbial communities from Stordalen Mire near Abisko, Sweden - III_Bog_N1_1 | ecosystem: Environmental > Terrestrial > Soil > Wetlands > Peat | place: Sweden: Abisko... | reverse complement strand
CATTATCTCTATTCTTATAAACATGAGAGCTTTTCTTATTCCTTGTCATTCTCCCAGCAAGCTTGCTAGCACTCCCTGATGTCATTCCACTTAATAATTATTTCTTTCTTCTAGCATTACTCCTAGGATGTAAAATACCTAATTCTTCCATATCCATATCACCATCCATATCTGCATCTCTTCCTCCAGCTTCTCTCCCTGTTTCCTCCTATTTCCTCTTCTTCTTTAACTTTTCAATTCTCTGAATATCCCTTTCATACGCTGCAATATCCGGTTCAATAACCAGAAATACTGCTCGATTCTTCAGATGAGAAGTAACCTATTTTATATGAATCTTCCTGAACGTGCAATGTCCTCTAGCTACTTCGTTTAAGAGTCGCCCCGCAACAACCGCAGAGTCGAGAAGCTACGGTGGATTTGCATAAGTGTAAATGGAAAGTTTGACTTATATCGGATGTGCATTGTAGACATTCTTTTTCGTTTCTGAATTAATGAGTTTGACATCCACAATGAAGTTCTTATCCTTCACAAGTTGCTTAAGATTCTGTGTTTCGTCTTTTAAGACAAGTTCATACTTCGCGAAGACTTAACTTGACATGTCGATTTCTGTGTTATCATGGTCAATCAGCAGAAGTGGGTTAATCCTCGCTTGATCTTTGATTTTCCCTCGAATAAAATCAATCAGTCCGTATTGTCCTTGAATGTCTGTCATGCTGGAGACGAATTCGACAACGCCTAATCTCGCATGTTTGCTGTCTTCTTCGGTAGATTGCAGCAGCTAGCTGTTTAGAGTTATCATTTGACATTAGATTTGTAGCATTTTCGATTGTAGTTCAAATCTTGGATGGAGACTATCCCAGTACAGAGAGTTTAGTAGCTTTGAAAGTACATTAGTAGGAGTGCTTGAAGGTGCTTTAGAATGATCGGATGTTGGATTGGATGGTTCTGGGGGATTTTCTTAGTCTGTTGGTTATGTTTCAGGTTACTTTGCTTCTTTTTGGAGACTGGGTTATTCTAGTTCTGCTGTAATATTGGGCTTAAAGTCATTGGATGATTACTGAATGATTTGATCCTTGGAAACAGAGCGAGAAGCTTTAGTGTCTTTCTTCGTTTTCTTTGAATTCTTGTTGTGTTCACCTTTCGAAGCAGATGAGAGGGATGATTACTTCAAGCATTCCTAAGCATCTTCCTTTGTGTGGGACTGTTGTTATGGCTGCTACTATTACTGGTAAGACGGTTATTTTTCTAATAATTTAGATTCTTTCAAGCTCTGAGACTATTCTAAGGAAGACTTTCGTTGCTATGACTGCTATCGTTTGTGCTGTTATGTTGCTTCTAAGGCTTATTGTTATTATTATTATTCTTGTAAAGCTTACAATGGCTATTATGTTTATTACCCTTAGGAAGCGACAATAGTGACATTTTAATGGCTCTAATGCTAATGTGCGGATTGTTTCTGTGGCTATATTAATTAGTATTAAGATTAAGGTATTTGTAATTACAAGTGCATTTATTATTATTGTTATGGTTACTACAATGAATGCATAAGAAATGATTATTGCTGCTAGAAAGATTACTACTATTGCTACTGATATTGTTACTGCAATTCAGATTATTATTAAAATTAAGCTTATTAGGATTGTTATTGTAATATTTACAGTTTTTGTTGTTGTTATTGTTGTTATTGAGACAGCTATGCTCTAGATATTATTTTCTCTTACTATTATTCATCCATTTTACAATCTAACAGGCTACTCGATGATGAGGAGGGTATCTTTTTAGTAGCCTTCTATTATTGCAAGAATGGGGAAATATTATTACCAGATGCAAATAGCTATTGTTATTGTTGTTGTTGTTACATTATTGGGAGCTACTAATTCAAGAATGAAGATGATGATGTTGACGATTAAGGGATAAATGAAAAAATACTACTACTAGGCTATTGGAAGAGCTATTACACAAGAGGAGGTTGCTACTGTGGTAAAGAGGAAACAGAAAGTTATTGCTAGAGAGAAGGAAGCCCTAATAAGGTATTTGAAGACGAGGAAGATTATGCCTTGAATTGAGGGAACGAATTAGGAATATTGGGGATTGAAGAAAAAGGATTGTATGCCTGCTAGAAACTGTTAAGCATCGGGGAACATAAGGAAAGCTAAGAATTGAGTTTTAGCAATTATAATTGACAGTTTTCATTGGATACATGGTTTTTTTATAAAAAATTACTCATCGATGAAGGTCCAGTTATCCCTCCACCTACATCAATATTTAAGAATGAATTCGTTGAAGGCTGCTGCTGCTAATTTTGGAAGAATCCAGCGTCTCGGTTAAGAGAATGACCTGAGTTTTAAAAAGATGTCACATTTGTTGTTGACAACTAATTAAATGAAACAGGCAGAATTCCACTAGATGTGGTCAGTTATTATTAACTTAGTTGAGGAAGAGAAGGCAGAGGAGGAGTAGCTGTAACATGGGATTAGCAAGGGTTCATAAGTAACTTTAACTTGTTTTTCTTGACAAAATCGGAATCATCTTTTTTGCTCATTCAATATTTAAGATTGAAGATAAAGAGCCTTAGTTAAGCAAATCCGTTCTAGAGACTTCAAAGGAAGGGACTTTTTAAAAATAATTGGTTCTCGAATTGGTTCTTGATTTATTGTATTTTTTAGAAAAATTAATAATTTATTCTTATTTTGTTGATCCCTTATCTATTCTTAGATTTGCAGGAGGAAAAAACTAATTTAAGCGACTAAACGAAGAAAAAAATAATTAACGGGATATGCCGAGGAAATAAATTTTTTCACAGCTTCGCTTTTTCTTTTTTTTTATGATAGCTTAGCTCTTGTTTTTGAAAAATATCTTTTTCACGACGAAATTGTATATCCATCAAGTATTTAAACTTCGAAATATTACTTTGAATTGCTTCTTTTTGGATTAACAGAATTTGGCTAATTATTAAGGCTAAAATCAATAGAGACACTTTTTTGTTGTTGCATAGATCAAGTGACGTTATCTCCATTTTTGAAACACCCCCCACCCTCCCAACAATAATTTTTTTTAATTTATTGTCATGATAATAAAATCCTTTAGAAGGCTGCAATACAATTAAACATATTGATCTCACAGCTTGGTAAAAGCCTACTAATTAACTTCATCTTGACCTAAGAAGTGAAGAAAAGAAATAATAGATCTTAATAATAAAAGTTTCTCTTGAATAGTTAGTTCTTGCTAGAACAGTGATTTCAGCAAAGAGGATCAGGAAATACTATTCTTGAAAATGATCTATTTTCTCCATCAAATGCTTGTATCTTAAATAGGGATAAGTATTTTCCTCTTTTTAATACCTTTAAATACAAAAATTCAAGTAATTCTACCTTATTTCCTAACTTTATTTCATTTAAAACCATATCATTTGGTTTAAATCATTTTTCCTTAGCTAACCTTTTTGATGAGACCAAGCAATTAGCTAAATGCCTTTTGATCATTCAACGAATAAATTTCATTGCAAGAACAAAGAATACATAGAACAACCGCAATAATTTAAGCAAATTAATTGCTGCAAGATCTACAGAAATCTGTCTTTCTTCTTTTCCTTTCTTTTAAGCTTTCCTAAAAAGTAAATTATTATGATCTATGAGACTTATCAACAAGAAAAAAGCTCTTTCCATTCTGTACTTACCTCTTCTTCTTCTTCTTATTTTTTAATCAAAGATCGTCTCTTGTTCTCTTTCCTGTGGTTCTTTTTTATTCGAGTCCAAATAATAAGCTACAAATCGTTTGTGTCTAAATCAATAGAGAAAACATAACTTTATTTTTTCTTATTTTTTTTCTTCTTCAATAATTCCTTTAGGTTTTTGATTCTCTTCAGTCAAGTACATTAGCTTTAGACATCCTCAAAAGAACTTTTCTGTATTTTTGATATTTAAACTAACGGATTATTGAAGATTTCTTGAGATTTTTCGTTGTGAATTGTTTTTTTATTTGCTAAGATTTTAAGCATATTTCAATTCTGCAGAGCACTGCTCGCAATTCATCAAATTAAAGGAAAGTTTTAGAGGATCCTCAGTGGGGGGGATATTTGGACTTTTAAGTGTTTAAATATTGAAAAATATCCATATTCAAGGGGATAAAATGGTGATAAATGGTAAAAATATCATACAGTTTTATGCTGATTCGATTAGTATTTAGAAAGTGAGACAACAAAGACGTGATTTCTTGAATAGTCGGAAAAATAATTAGATTAAACTGATGAGCTGGAGAAAGAGGGGATGTCAGAGAAACAAGACGAATAAATAATATTGAACTTAACTAGGAGCTGCTTCCCTTTGTAGAACCAGAAAACCAGTCTAATTAAAAAGTAGTACTTTCTGCTTGAGCCACCCAGAAATTGATTAATAGAACAGAATTCAAGCTTTTACCCAGTCATATCGATCAGCTGTCCATCAGCATATTCAAAAGTTATGAATAATTCAAGTTTTTTCAAATTAGCATTGTTTCTTCATCATTTTCTATTAAGTGAAGCTTAGAGATTGAAAATAATCATGAGATTTCAACCATTCTCATGACTTAGTCTTCTTATTTTCCTTTAAAAATCGTCCGTCATCCTATTGCAATTTATTTTGAATATTGCAAAAATTAAATCAATCCTTAATTCAAGCCAAAACACCACTGAATTCTTTGCCTTTACTTGCGATATTTTAAATCACAAAAAGTGTTTTTGAAATATGCTTTTTCTTTTTGGAGTTGTTCAATAGTTATTCATTAGTATTTTGAATCAATAATACCCAAAAAAACTCTTTCTTATTAAAACAGAACTGCCCATCTTGTTATTTGTTTGCCCTTTAAAATTGTAATTCGGTGTAAACTAAATTATCGCTAGCTTTTTATTTTAATGTTTTAATGCCCTTCCTTATCCTTAATGTAAGCGGACTGAAAATAAAATTAGATCTAAAAAATAGATCTCTAAACTGTAAGTTGTTTCTAATTTCTCATTTAAAATGCACTAAACAAGCAGCTACTATTCAGAAGCATCTAGTCTCTGCCTTTATAAAATGGATACCATTTCAAAAATAACTGCAATGGATGGTCATATTGAAAGAGATTTCTTGTATTTTGTGTTGAGTATTCTGAAAGTATTTACCTGTTTCGCATTTGCTTATTAATTTAATTAAAGTGAGTCATTTCACAGAAATATCTTAAAAAAGATGATAAAAAAGTACTTTTGGAATAATACAAATTCAATAAGTAAGGCAATTTCGTTGAAAACAAAGACATTGCCGTAATATTTAAAAAATATGTTCTATTCAAATAAAGATAAAAAAATAAAGATGCATCGCATCGCATTAGGAAGGGTAACAAAGTGGAGAATTGAAATATGTTTGTGTTTTGCTTGTTTTCCTTGAAAACCACAAATTATCACTGCTTTTCGTGTAAAGTCTTGAATTTCATCTGGCTTAAACTAGCTGTCTCCCACCAGTCACTTTTTTCACTTTGGTTTGTGGTATCTATTCATCGAAATGAACATGTTTAAAAATAAAAAAAGTTATTTATATTTATTTCCCTTCTAATTAGTCGGGGTAAAAAAGGTTTGGTGATTATTTTCATTCTTTTTTCATAATAGAACAAAATGAAAACAAAGTAAATTTTTGGTCTTATTTTCGTATTCTGTATTTTTTACTGTTTTTCAACATATTCATATTTTATTCATTTAATAATTGTTCTTTTTCTTAATATTTTCTTTAGATTTTCATTTTTATTATTTAGTTCTCTTATCAAGGGATTTTTTTCTTCAAAAAAAATTAAAGAAACAGGTATTATGAAATTGCATAAATTGTAAGAATTAATATATCTAATTGTTTATGAAACAAATTGATTTCAAAATCTATCGGATTACTTTTTTAAGGTTGAAATTAATTTTTAATTACAACTGTCACAAAAATTAATTGATTTTCTAAAATATGGGTGCGATTTATTGCTGTTGAAGAGTGTGTCTCTATTTCTCAATTCCCATCGATTCCTTAAAATATTCTTTCTTCATCTCTAACAAATGAGAGTTGCTGAATTAAAAAATCTATTTATTACACTGCAACCAAAGTCTGTTTTAATCTATCGTCTATAGAATGGACATAATCAGACTTGATAACAAGAACTATTTCAATCCTTCATTTTTAAAGAGAATAGTTTAAGCAGGTCTTGATCTCATTGGGTGAATAGAAGAAGCACAAAAGACGAATAAGATAATCTCGAACATAAAAAGGAAATCTAGTTTCTCTCCGATGATGAAAAGAATAACATATTATTTTCGAACAATCGAATTCCAAGCTGCAAATATTTTTATTTGATTAATCCAATCAACAAAATATGAAAAATCCTTATGAATTTATGGTTTAAGTTGCCGATACTTTCAAATTATGCAGAAAAACATAATTAAGCACATATATTTTTTTTTAACTCATTCAATATCTTCTTTCGAGTAAATCGATCCTTCATCGACGATTTTATCCATCTAATCTCTGAAAATCAGTGTAGCTTGTGGCTTCAAGAAAAGTCCGTAATCCCTCACACTTTCTTCAATCTTTGCGAAAACAGAAGCATCCTCAATAGTAGGAGGAATCTTTTCGATCTTTTGTCCATCAACAATCTTCTTAAGAGTGTGTCTCAATGTTTTCCCACTCCTTGTCTTGGGCAGCTTATCCACAATGATGCAAATTGCAAAAGAAGCAACAGGGCCTAGAACCATAAAAGATCATAAGAAAAATTATTCAAAATATTATTCTTGATTATTTTAGAAAATAGACACAAGCATCATATGTAAATATTTGTCTTTACCAATATCTTTGCGTATTCTTGCGATACATTCCTTTTCGAGCTGCTTAGGATTCGGGTTTCTTCCTTGCTTGATCACAACAAAACCAACAGGTACTTCTCCTTTAAAGTCATCTATCTTTGACACAACTGCAGCTTCTACGACATCGTCATGTCCAAGAAGTGATTCTTCCATAGAAGCAGTGGATAAACGATGACCAGCTGTGTTGATAATATCATCCAGACGAGTCATGACATTCAAGTATTTATCAGAGTCAAAATACCCACAATCTCCTGATTGGTAATACCCTGGAGCATCGGAGAGATACTTCTTAATGAATCCCTCATCGTTGTTGTAGAGTGTGAGCATGAAAGAAGGAGGCATCGGGAGTTTAATGCAAATCCTTCCAAGCTTCCCTGGCTCAGTGAGAACATTATTATCGTTATCCAGGATATGAATAAGGAATCCAGGAGCTGGTTTGACTGCTGAACCTGGTTTTACAGGCCATGTGAATAAGTTCTGTGGGGTTGATTTTTTCATAACAAAAAGTTAAAAAAATACTTGAATTTGTCAAAAATAATCACAATTGAACATTTTTCACCTTGTAATTGCATGAGATGATCCATCCTATTTCAGTCTACCAGTAGTTATCGTTGATCAGAACTCCTAGATTCTTTGCGATCCATTCGTAAGTTGGGACATCACATCTTTCACCAGCCATCGAAACTGATGTAAGTGATGAAGTATCGAATTTCTTCATCCACACTGCATCCAAATCGTCTCTTTTATTATTTAACAATTGATGAAATTAAATTGGAAAATTGCAAAAATTATATTTACCTGCGAATAGCTCTAAGCGCAGTAGGAGCAGTGTAAAGCCCTTTAACTTTGTATTTCTCAATGAGACGCCAAAAACATCCTGGATCGGGAGTTCCTGTTGGTTTACCCTCGTAGAGAACAGTTGTTGCACCTAGTTTTTTTTGTTTTTCAAATTCAAAATATAATTCAAGTGAAACAAATCACCATTTTATCTCTCTCTCCCTCTCTCTCAAAATCACCTCTAATTAATGGTCCATAGACAATGAAATGATGTCCAACAACCCAGCCAATATCACTGCCTGAGAAATACACATCTCCTTTATGAATATCCATGATGTGTTTCATTGTCCAAGAAGTTGCAACACAGGTTCCAGCAGTATCTCTGACAATCCCTTTAGGCTACCCCGTTGTGCCTGAAGTATACAGTATATACAGTGGATGATCACCATCAACTTCGACACAATCCACAGGCTCAGCAAACTCCATGGCAGTGTGATAATCGAAATCTCTGCCAATTTTTAGGAGACTTGTTAATTTGTTTTGGCGTTACAGCAGCAAGATCTTCAAGTTCTCCCATCCAGAGATTTAAATGGCTTCATCGATAAGCTCTTTGTAATCGATTGTCTTGTGGGGTTCGATTCCACATGATGCACTTAATATCAAAGCAGGTTTAGCGTCACTGATTCTTCCTGCAAGTTCTTTGGCGGCAAATCCACCAAATACAACTGAGTGAATAGCTCCGATTCTCGCGCATGCCAACATACCAAACACGGCCTCTGGGACTTATGGCATGTAGATGATGACTCTGTCTCCTTTTTTAACTCCAAGTTTTCTGTACACTCCGGCGAGTTTGCTAACTTGTTCGAGCAATTCTGCCCAGGAGAATGTTTTTTCTTATTTTAGATAAGCGGAATACCAATGGAGTGCTGGCGAGTTGGGCTATTCTACTGCATGCCTATCCACGCAATTGTAGCAGATATTCACTGATGCATCCTTGAACCAGCGCCAGAATCCGGGATTGGGGTGAGACTTATCTAGAATCACAGATGGTTTTTTGAACCAATCTACAAGATCCATCTAATCTTTCCAAAATTCCTCCCTGGTGTTTTCATTCCCTGCGCGCTCGTAGGCTATTTCGTATGCGTTTTTCTGTGCTTCTTCCATGTATTTGATGATAAAGTCAAAATATATTCTATTTGAATGGTAGAAAAATATCAAACAAGATATTGCGTTTTTTTATTAATTGTTGAAATAAAATCCCAGAATGAACAGGAAATTTTAATATCTTTGCAGAGGAGATTTGAAGGCAGGTGCAGGTGGGGGATATTTAAAGGAATTGAGTTTTTTAAACCCATTCTTAGATTAATAGCCATATACAATGAAATAATTACTGTTTATGGATATTTAGTGATTCCCTGAAAGTCGATTAAATAAAAAAATAAGAAACATTGAGGAGTATTTATCTTAAAAACTATTAGATCCTTGAAGGTATTCTTAAAAAGGAACTTTCAATGTTGTTCCACCCATTTGACCATAAATACAATAATAACAGAATAAACTTCAAAACAAAAGATATTTCTTAAACAAATAACTCATTGAATATCTATCATTTCCTCAAAGAAAATACATGAAATAGAGTACACAGAATGAGCTTTTTTCATTTTCCTTATTTCATCTTGCTGTAATCTCCCTTGACGACTTCAGGGATTTCAAGTCTCACGTAGAGAATTCTTTCGATAAGCATGTTGATGACTCTCTCCTTGTTAGTTTCATAATCTTCTCCGATCTTCTTGATATCGAGTTCAGTTTGCTTCTTAAGATTTTCAGTTTCTTGATCGTTTCCGTATTTCTATTATTTGAGTCAAAAAAATAGAATGAAATAAATGATTTTTCCAATAAATTCCTTGTTCGTAATTGACTTAATCTTTCCATTTCAGAAGCAAATTAGCTTTATTCTTCAGTTTGTGTAAAGAATCCTAAGTAATCATTGCTTTTTTCTCTTTTTTTCTGTTTAAAATGTTTAATATTCTTTTATTTTTACTGTTCTTTTCTCCTCTTCGAACTTGGCTTCTTGCTCAGCCTTGAATTTATTGATCTCCTAGTCAGCAGCTGATCTAGCTTGTTTCAGCTTCTTTTCTCTTTTTAGTTGAAAGAAAATCATATATTATTCAATATACAAATCAGAAAAACAAATAAAGAATTGATTCTCTTTTTCTTTTTCTCTCGTAAACTTTAAAGTCTTTATGTTAAAAAAGCTCATTAGTTTCCCCAAGCATTTTCATTTTTTTTACCTCTCTTGTTGAGCAGCCTTGATGATGTTATTGGCTTCAGTCTCAGCTCTCATAAGAGCATCAACGGCATCGTTATTACCTGCGTTCATTTATTGTTAAGTGGAAATGTGAGATTGTTAGATTTTTTATTTATCTTTCACGATTTTATTTTGTTTTCTTTTTATTTTATTTCCTCCCTAAGGAACATTCCTCACAGTTTTCCTTTGAGGGAATTTGTTTCCTTCCCCACAACAAAAGCAAGTCATTTATTTTTTGCTTATTCTTATTCTATTACATTTGAGACAATACAAGTCATTTTATTAGCATGTTTTGGGTAAAAATATGTAAAAAAATGGAAGTAGTTTGTAAAAAAATATGAAATTAATGAAGAAGATTAAGATATTTTTATCAGTTTTTCATCTCAAATACTTTGGTTTTATTGGGGAAGCCTAAAATTTTATTACCTTCATTGCTTTAATAAGTGCATCAGTGTGTAATTTGTTTGTTTATGCATCCTCAACCTGATTTATTTTAAGAATCTGTAAATTTATCACTAATATTTCGTACATTGATCAAGAAAAACTATTTTTTTTAATCTCTATCAATGGCACTATTATTGATCAGTATAAATACCCTAAACCCAGAATAGATTATCCAAAATAATGCTTCATTCTTGTAAAATAGATATTCGATAGCATTGAAAATATCGAACAGATACTACAAAAAAAAACATTTGAAAATACTTTCCTTTGGAATTAATCTCTCCAAGTGGAACTTTCATCAATGTCAGCCAATTGAGTCTGTCAATAACCAAGCTGTTTATTATCATTTGCTCGTGACAAATAATCCATTTAGAATGAATGGAAATGCTTCTTGATTTAAATCCTTGGCATCATGACATGATACATGTGAACTAACCGAATGGTTGAAAGTAGTTTATCATTTTCTTTGGAATTAATTCTTGAAGAAAAAATGAAATTGATCACCCAGAAAATCTCCTTATGTATGCTCAAGAGTGTGGAATTTAGTGTTATTGATTTATTCTTTTTTGAGGCATCATATCTACTAAATTACCTCGAATCTTGGGAAGAAAATTTAATAGAATTCACTTTATGAGTTTTCTAAGCTGACTTATTGAATGGAATTAAGTTTCTTAAATCCTCTGTTTTTGAACATTTCCCTCTTCAAAATTTCGAAAAATTGGCTTCTGCTAGGGAAATATCGTCTCGTCCAAAGATTCATTTTGCATAATTCATATTATTTTTTTCTTTGTAATAGTTTTCAACTTAATTGTTATTATTTCTCAGAAAACTAGAACGCAATTTACTAATTGTATTTTTTAATTGTTTAAGCTTATTATGATAAATAGATCTATTTGGCTGCATAATTTATCTTTGTATGATGAAAGATAAACGATAATATCAATGTCATCTTCTTGTGAGAAGTAACCTTTAACTAATATTATTTTCCAAGAGCCAATTAAAAAATACCATTATTTTCTTAAAAAAACAAACTGCCAACAATTATTAAAAAAATCCTAAGAAAAAAATGTTAGAAAGCAACTGAAAATCTAATTATTTTTTTTAAAAATACACTGAAAAAAACATAGTATTTGTGAGAGATAAGAAAGGGGAATACAATGGCAATCAGAAAGAGTGAGAGAGTGAGTGAGATCTTATCCTAATATTCTCATTTAGTGAAATTCCTTTAGAAAGTTCTTTTGATCATAGGTATTTTGTTCTGTCAAGGGATCAATGAAATTAGTTTCTGTTCTTCAGTTCTTGAGATAAAAAAAAAGAAAAGAATTGAACAGAGTGTGGGGGGTGGGGGGAGGAGAGAAAATCAACTAACTCACAAAAGAAGAAACTAAAAGCATTCGAAGAACATCAGCAATCAGAGTCTGCGTCATTGAAATTTTGTTGCTTCACCCTAAGGAGCTATAATTGAGTTTCTAAATCGACAATTAATGTATTGAGTTATCTGCGATTGATCTT
>Ga0302271_10004058_pt1 | contig 11886 bp, 8 predicted proteins | sample III_Bog_N1_1_FD_198767 | JGI IMG/M metagenome (GOLD analysis project Ga0302271, IMG submission 198767) | Peat permafrost microbial communities from Stordalen Mire near Abisko, Sweden - III_Bog_N1_1 | ecosystem: Environmental > Terrestrial > Soil > Wetlands > Peat | place: Sweden: Abisko... | reverse complement strand
AACTAGCTAGATGAAAGGAGATTTTAGTACTAACCTTGATAGCTCTCTGAATGAAAAAATACAATAACTATATCTTATTTTTTTCTCCTTCATAGTTACTGTCTACTTCTAGTTTTATCAGTAATCAGCCTGCTTCTTTGTATGATCTGATCAAAATGATTCGAATAAGTAATCCAATAGATCCTCCTACAAGGCAGAAAAAGTAGTATCATTACTGGCAGAGAAATGCATTTCTTCAATTTCACATCATTCTGATTGTGTTCTCTGATTCCACTATTATGATCATCGATTCATCATATGGCTCAGATTTTTCTTCCCTGACCTTTGATCTCTTCTGAGCTATTCTTTAGAATTATTCATTACTCAGATTTTCGGTGTAAATATCTGTCTTTCCTTAGCGATTACATTTTCTTCATCATATTCTCTCAATGCCAATGATTTCTTCTAATAGCCCGAATTATCTTCTCAATTTGATATTCGATCATTTTCATCGCTAATCCATTAAATTATTAAATACTCAGTAGGGGAGCATAATAGCCTCAGAACACAAATTAATGATTAGACACCAAGCACCTCATTCTAACAGTATTTTCTCCTATCCCAAGGAAGTTCAGTCCTTTATTTTGACAAACTCGAGAACATGTGAGTAATGCATCCTCTATGCTTTGATACTTCTATTAGAAAACAACATTTTTTTCAATCCAACACATGCATCTATGAATCTGGAGTGTGTGCCTCTACAATGTCCAATCGATCTGTGTTAGATTCCTCGCAATTCTCCTTGAATATTGATTCGATGTCCAAGGCGACTGTTGTTTTCAGCAGTCAGCAAACATCATTCAAATAACCTTTCTATTCTCCAGTTCCAAGAATAATTCAGGAAATTCATAATCTTCCAAAAGCATTGTGCTCAATTTATTGATTATCACGAACAACGCTTAGTAAGGAACCGTCTTGATTTCCCTATGTTAACTTACTCAGCAACCATGATAACCCAGTACATTTAGATAACTTAGCCTCTTATCTGTTTGAAATCACCCAATAAATATCACCTTATTTCTTTGAAATCAACAAAAACACCTCCAGTACAGCCACAGAAACATTAATATCTTATGGATTATTAAATAAATGAATCGATATTGATGATTTGAGAGAAATACTTTCATTTGACTAGAAAAAGGCTTGTTTACATCCATAATACTTAATCTTATTTATTGATCCATTTTCGCCTGTTGATAGCTGCTCCTTATGAGGTGAGCTCTAATGAGAAGAAGCTCTTCGAGAAATGTTAAATTATACCAAAGATTCTTCAGATTAGTATTAATTATCTTAAAATGTTCATTCTGATAATTTCGTTAGTAAGATAGTTGCTTTCAGAGATTGTTAAATGTTGATTTTGACTGTTATTTTCTTGTGAAGACAATTTATGAAATCACCAACTATGTTGTCAGCATCATCAATAACTCGCAGCTTAAAAAGATGCATCAATGTGTAGATATCCAGTTAGGATTATGAGATTATCAGATGGAAGGGAGAAATAAACTTCTTCTCTTATGGTTTATTTTTCTTATTTCTTAGATACTCATACATTCTGGACATGTTCTTCAAAGTTTATGATTAATTTCTTTGAATTTGCCATTCCAGACAATTTACAGCTTAGCTCATTTATGATTCCTTCTCCAACACCAGAGTATCAGTGCTGTATCTTTCTAAAATGCAAAATGGATCATTTCACAAAACCGCTAATTTATTTGTGTTTAATCTCAATTCTATCTGCTTTTTTTTTCTTTCATAGAATAGCAAACAATGCACAATCCTTTGGAAGGAAATACTATGTAATCAAACACAAAATAGATGAAATCTTCAAAAAACTCAGGATATCAAGGCAACATACAACATCCGCAGAAATAGTTTGCTAGACTTTTTTTACAATTTTTATCTTGAACCAATAGTTTTTTTAAAAACTAATATTATATTATTATATTATTCCTCTCCAATAATATGTGTGATGATAATTCAAAATTTTTCAAAAGGAATAAAAATTAATAATGAAAGTAAATAAAAAAATTGACTTTAAAATTTGTATTAATATGCAAGAAAAAAAAAACATAAAAAATCAAAAACATTCAATATTTATTATTTAGTTATTTTTTGTGTAGTTGCATCTTCATTATAATTATTCTTCAATAGCATTATTATTCTTTATGTCGATCATTGTCTGCTAATGCTGCTGTTGCAATCAATACAAGCCAGTTAATACTTCTATGTTAATTCTATGTTTGAGGGTGTTGAGCATCTCAACTAATTGGTTGCCTTCAATAATTCTGTTAATCACAAGAATTTTCAACGAGTGAGGACAAGAGAACTAACAAATATCATCTCAAGATTACCATAACCTTCTACAAAACCAAAGCAGATCCAATGCTGCATGTAATAATATAAGATTAATAACATAGACTTGTTATCTGATAGCCAAGCGAATTAAGTTCTTGATGAAAATCATTAAAACTCTTTCACAATTAACACAAAAATAGGACTGCGATAGCACTGCGCTTGATTAAACGATTTAAATATAGTTAATTACAATAATTAAAATAGATTGTTTTTCTGATAATACTACTCTCTTTTAATCCTTCCCATTACAAAAATAAACCAAAATCAAATTAGATTTTAAATAGAAGAGAATAGATTACTCAACGTGTAACATAAAATATCGCAGATTGTTATGCAAAAATATCATGAGCGAGAGTTGATTGATTCACTCACATAAGATTGTCGAATTGGCTAACAGTCTCCAGCTTTGTTATTGTCATCTTACTATTCTAACGTAACCCACCCAAAAAGAACCTGTAAGGAGTGGCAGGTTCAATCAGTTTTGGGTCATCGATTTAGATAACTGACTCAAAGTTAGGAAGTGAGCCGACTCTGAGGATCTATCTTTCGATATTTATCCTCATCTCAAGGCTTCTTCTTTCTAGATAATTATCATCAGTTTGTATGCCTTTTCCCTTCAGTACAGTCTTGAGATTACAGTATTCCTTTTACTCAGCGTATTGTAGAAAGTTCAATTCGCACCAATCAGTAGCATCTTTCTGAGAATCAGAAAACAAACCAAAGTAAAACCACTTCATATTTCCTTTCGTTTACTCAAGCTTTATATGGACTATGTAGTTAGTTGATGGCTTCAGGATAAAGTCCAAGTAGCACATACCATGACAACAATAATCATCAGGATTGCTGTTATTATAGAATTCAAGCTCTTGTTAGTTCTTCTTTGTTACTGACATCTTTTTAGATTGACGTACATTTCCTAAGATAAGGTTGGTTCTCGGTAACAAATTTGTGGGTTATGACTGCAATTCTTTCTGTTTGATTGTTGAAAATAACATAATGGTTAATGATTTGCTTCATTTGATGGTAATAATGATTTTAGGTTCCTCATTATTTCTTGAAATACTTTATTCATTAAGTTTTCCATGCAAGAGAAAGAGGATTCCTCAGAAGAAGAAGTTCGGAAAGGTTTGGAAAAATAAATAGTTTGAAAAAAAGAATTTATTTGTTATGATGAGTGTTCAGCTCTTAAGGGGGATTATTAATTCATTCACATTAGTGAAATTAAGAAAAGAGTGTAAATGAGAATTGTGAGGAAGCTTTTTATCATTTTATTTACTTCCTTTTGCATTTAAGTATTTATTTTTGTAAAATCTGCTAAAGAATTTGCTTGCTTCTCAGTTGAAATTTCTGTTTCTAATTGGTTTATTAGATAATAATACCCTTTTGATTTCTAATTCTTAAATATCATCTCAAGATATTCTGTTCTGATTTAAATTATTTAAAAATAGTTATTTTTATTTACCTGTATGCCAATAGATTGTCGTTAGCTCAAAGATTGAGTAGATTTCTTTGCGCGGTCTAATTGCTCCCTCTAACTTGGGTAACTCTCCTTCTCCTGCTAAAAAAGTTATTAGAATCAAATTATTCTAAGATCAATAAAAATATTACATTGAGCTATTGCTTTATCTCTGAGTTTTCTTATCTCAAATGAAAGATTTCTGATTTTAAGCCAGAATTTTCTTGTCTTAGGCTGATGATTTCCTATGAATGCTTTTATTTTAAGCTTTGGATTTCCTAAAGTAGCAATTGTTGCTGCTCATACATGATTCTCTGGGCTTAATTAGACTAACTCTAGCAATCTTCAAATTCTTTTTGTTTTCTATAAAGTGCTTTTCGATATTCATCACTCTAAAAATTGAAGCAGACAATGAAGAAAGCATTAATAAAGCAAAAGATTCAAATAAATATCTGAAAACGTTTAAAGAAAAATATAATACTTGCTCAATAGCTTGGAGAGGAGATGAATGAGTACCTTTAAAAAAGTCAATATCTTCTAGAAGTGCGCATAACAGATTTCGAATTTTGTTGGGTTATTCAACTGAAAAGTCTTCCTTGATACTTAGTAATTAATCGCTAACTTCTTTAATTTTCTGAGTGTTTCTCTCTGCATTTGAGACATGATTGCGGACGAATTGTGTTAGTCTTTCTTCGTTTTTTTCATCTAAAAGAAGCAGCCTAAGATTTTTGATATCACATATTTCAGACCAACGTATCTTAGAATTTTGATAAATGTCACCATATTGTCTTAATTTCAACTTTCGAGCTTATTTTCTTCTGCAAATTATAGCTTCAATTTAGCTAGTTAGCTCCTAAAAGTATTTATCCATTATTATTATTATTTCAGATTCCATGCCTTCATCAATATTTTGGAGTATTTCTCCAGGTTTAGAGTCTATTAGAACTGGATAATATAACATGTCACTCTGACTCGATTCCTTAAAGATGTCTCTAATCTCCTGGTAGTTCTTGCGTAGGATTTCATATTCCTTTACACACATATTGCAGATTTTTGGATTTTCTACATTAGATATCAGATGTAGATACTCTATATTCCTTTTCGGATGCTTCTTGCATTTAACTTGCAGAACTTTTTAGATATTCTCATTAGATATTTCCAAGGGATTATCAGTTCTATTCTAAGCCACTTGATTGGAGTTATTAGAACTCTATTATCTCTAGTTGATTGCTTCCATTTTCTGTAATATCTTACTTCTTTTCTAGCTGTTGAGTTTTCTCAAAGTTTTTCAATTTAATATTTCTCTTTGTTAGACTCAGATCACACTCCTTCCCACTTAAAGATTAAAAAGCATTAGTAGTTTTTGATGTATCAGTCTTATTATTCTAAAATCTTTCCTTTTCAAATTATCAAATTAGATTCATCAAATTCTAAAATTTTCCTTTTTCTATCTCATATCCCCCAGAAAATAATATCTGATCAATCCCAAACACCCAAACACGAAAGAACAATAGAAGATTATTTCAAGATTGATTTAAAAAGCTAGGTGAAACTTAAAACCGTCCTAAATCAGCCAGACAAATGAAGAATTTAGACCTCTTTTTGGTTAATGCAGGTTTCCAAAGAAGACAATTTGATCAATAAAAGCAAAATAAATACTTTTCGCTAAAGTAGATTTTTCATAAACATATTTTTAGATGTATTCAGCTAATTGAAGCTGTCAGAATATGCCTAACGATAATAATTTCAAACTAACCTTTTTTCAAAGGAATCTTAATTCAACACAGACTATCGTTTGTTACTTAAACAGTGTATTCTTAAAATAATGAAAATGGTTATTTTTCAAATAAGTTTGAAAGCAACTAAACAAAGATGATACATAAATATGCAAGGAATCATTAAAAGAAATAATAAAAAAATATTTTTGGTTCATTGGAATATAATGAACTACAGATCAACTCGCATAAGAAATAAATATTACAAATAAAAATAAGCATCACAACGAGAGAGAATTTGGAAGAATAGTATATCAGAAATTATCTATGTAAAAAGAATCTTTCAAATTTCTTTTAAAGGCTTTTTCTCATTTTTAGAAGAATTGAGCCTTTTATGATCAGCTTTAAATAGAATTATTCGGTCTTCTTTGACTAAGCAAATTACTCTTTTATTGATATTTCAAATACTTGATGGATAATTTTAGCTCTAATTTTCTTCTTCTGTTTTTTCATCTCCTTTTATTGAGAAAGAAATTGTCTCCTTCCTGTTCCATCTTAAAACTAGCATCATCTTTATGAAGAATGAAATATTTTTAGTAAAAATAAGATTAATGAAAATGGCAATATTTTGGAGGGGCGAGGGAGGGGCAGGTGAATTTTTGTATGAATGATGAAATTAAAGCAATTAATTAAGGTTGAAAATCAAAGAAAAAAAAATGGTTAAACCAGAAATAATCAAGACATACAATAAAAATGCAATTAAATTGTGATATTCCCACCATCATTTCAATTATTTTCGTAATTCTTTCACACATTGTTGAATAAGATTTTTAAACTGACTATTTGTTGTCTTCATAAAAAAAAAATTAATCTTTATCAAACTCAAATAATTAATCTTAATCTTTTATTGTCATTGTAATTCTTTCAGACAAGATCTTTCAGCAATGCCTAAATTCCTTCTATTAAATTTAGATTTGGAGTTTTGGATTGATACTGTAAAGTAACAATTCCCTTGTCATCGAGCCAATCTGAAGTGTAAAACACAGTATGGGGTTTAGCAGAGTCATGTTAAAAATCTTTTGTAGTTTTTGATGTAACAGTCTTATTATCCTAATCTCTTTCCTTTTCAGAAATTCAAATATTATTCATCAAAAATTCTAGCATTTTCCCTTCTTTTTTCAGACCCTGAGAAAATAAATCTGTTCAATCACAAGAACACCAAAAGAAGAATCGAAGATTTAATCAAGATTGATTTAAAAAAGCTAAGTCCAACTTTAAACATTCAAATCAACAAAACAAATGAAGAACTTAGACTTCTCCTTGATTAGAATAACTTTTTTTAAGAAGACATATTTGATCAATAAAAGCTGAATGAATCTTTCCGCTTAAGTAGATTTAAAATAAACATATCTTTAGATGTAATCAGCTAATTGAAGCTGCAGAATATGTCTAATGATAAGAATTTCAAACAAACCTTCTTTCAGAGGAATCTAAATTCAACATAGACTATTCCTTGTTGCCAAAAAATATATCCAGTGTCGTTTGGATGGATTAGAATGATTTGTACTTCTAAAGTTCTGAGAATAATCCAAAAGAAAGCAAGAGCATGTATGTGATTGTGTATTTTCGAACAAACTAAACAATCTTTCTTGAAACAATACTCAACAAACAAATGAAAAGATTGGAAAAAATCTGTGAAATACATTCGAATTATTGTGGACTTCATTTTTTAGTTTACTACACTCTAAATACCTTCATGTATCTTGTTAATTTTAATTGCTCTTGAGATGGAAATACGAAACCAATAACATAATATTTAAGAGAGACTGTCTTTTATATTTTTAATACTTCAAACAAAACCATTATTGTTTACAAAACCATAAATAAGATAACATTTTTTAATAATGTGCTTGAAAAATATGGTGATTCATCTTCACTTACAGTCTGAAAATAGATTTTAATCTTTCACAATAAGACTTTCATAGATATTTCTATCAATGCAGCATAGCTTTTCTAGTTTATTATGAGCTCTTGACAGTTTAGTATGAAAATCTTACAAAAATGTTGACAAGAGTTTTTCTTGAATATCTTAATCATGTTCAATTTAATCCATTTCACAGAGGTGGGATCTATCATTATTATTAGATACTCTCAATTAGAAGCCTGCTTCAAATAAAGAACCCTTGTTGAGAGAAGGATTTTCTTATGTTTGACTTATTAATTATTCGATGTAAGGCCTCGTTTGAGTAGGAGATAAAGGATTTTTAAGCTGTCCAATTATCTTCATTTCTTGAATACTAGGAGAAAAAGTTTCTTCCTATTGTTATTATTACAGCTTATTTAATGCATTTTAACCTTACAATTATTATTCATTCTCATTTTTCTGTTTTTCATCTTCTGTTTAAGAACTAATATCAATTTCCATTTACATTTCATCTCCTTCATTTTTTATAAGTTTAGGCCCTTTCAATCTGATGTTATGTTATGATACAGTATTGCTATTTCTTGCTATTTCATTTTCTTTTTTCTCTCTTTTGATTCTTTCATTTTCTTCTAAATCAGTTTGGGAGCTTAATGTATTGCTATAATCCTTTTCTTAAGATTTAAAATTACTTTATTATATTACTTCAACAGCTTTCAACTATTCTTGATTCATCACTTCCATATTATTACTTTTAATAAATATTTTAAAATTATTTGAATTTTTTATGACTATCAATAAATATGTGATTTTGTCAATTTATTTTACTTGTTCTGTACTTCTTGGAGTTTTGAGTCTATATCTACCTCTATTTCCTCGATTTTCCTTTATTTGTCTTCAGTTTCTTATGCTGATTTTCCATGAAAATCATTATTTTTTCCTTCCTTTTCATTTTTAAATTAGCTAATTTCTTATTATTTGGGTTCTTTTCTGGAACTGTATTTATTGAAAATAGTATCATTTTCAAATATCTTGACTTCGTTTTTTTCTATGCTTACTACTTTCAGTTCTTAATTCAAAGGACTGGATATCAAGAAACCATTATTTTTCTAAATCATAGAAGTAACAGCATCATAAAATGCGCTTTGTTTTGATGTTTTTTGCTTTATCTTTGATTTTAGCTTATTAATAACTATTTGTTTTCTTAGCTTTTTTCTAGCTTCCATGTCTTCATCTTCAGGTATTTCTGATCCACAAAACTGCATCGCTGCGAACTGCTCTTTCGAAAGCATGAGTTTGATGAACATCTTGATTTAAATGATGTCCTTATAAACCTCAAATATGTTAATCCTTTTCATAGTTTACTGGAGAATTTAGTGATAAATCCTGGAGTCTGATCCCTTCTTTTGTTAAGAAAGGTCAGGCTAAATACCTAAGAGCTTCTCGAAAAATAGCTTGGCTCTCTTAAAGAAGCTCATTTAAAAATACTGCATGCTTTGTTCGGCAAAGTCAGATTCTCTAAGCTTGTTCGCCATTGAGGCAATAGCCTGAGATTAATTCAAATCAGTTGAGGATTGACTTTCATCAATCAAATGCAGCTTATTTTCCCTATTGCTAACGAGTTTCAAGGCTGTCAGTTTGTAGTATTCCTTAAGCAAAATATTGTTAATATCATCAATTATTTGTGATTCAGCTAGCATTTTGGCTAATATTCCTATGATCAGAAGAGGGTTTATTATGCCCATAAATTAAGCTAGAACTTCAGTAATCATGGCATGCTAAATAGTAATAATGTTCCTCTACTAATTGTTTTCAAAGACAATAAGCCCAAATCCTTTAAAATTCATCACATTCTCTGAGTAATCTTTGGAGTAATAAGCATCTATTCTCTTATAATCAAAGATATCGTCACTGTGAGTAGAACTTTAAATGATCATACCGCCGATTACTGTGGTCTAAGATTTAATTAAGCTAATGCGAGAATATATTACTAACTTAGTGTCGAATCTAAAATACTCTAGCTTGTACCCTTCTTCAAATCTTCTTTTATCAGAACTGTATTGTCTAATTTTTGTATAAACCTGAAAGTAATTTAAAGGCGACATGATAAAATCTATCGTCTCTTGCTCTGACGCGCAATTTTAATTTATCAAATTATTGCAAAAATCGACATAAAGGGTAAATTCGCTACTCATATTTGTTAAAGCATTCATTGAAATATTTTTGTTTTAGATTGAGGCTGAATCGACGCACAAATAATCTACAAATTTCGAAGCCGTGCATTTAACCAATGGCAGATACAAAGATGAATCAATACCATTAAGAGGATCCGTAAAGCTAAACTCTACTAAGTATGAGAGATATTTTTTTCCAACTTGCTTTTCTAACAGATTAAGAGGCACATTATCAATCAAATATTCGAAAACGAAGAAACTGTCGTTTATATCCAAAAGAATTAGCTCGTCTTCGAGAACCATGCTGGAAGTGATTTTCGGTTCAAATTTATTATCGAAATACATGTTGAGCAAATAGTAGAGGTACGCTAATGAAACAGAGATTACACTGATTGAAAGGAATCCTCCAATGAAAGTGCTTTTGTTTTTTTTTTCTCCAACAAAAAATTCAAAAGGTGTATTAAATAAATCGAAGCCTTTGATGATGTCTTTCATCTATGTAGCCATAACTGTAATTGGTGTGATTGCTTGTTTTCTTTTGCCTTATTTTAATTAGTATTTCTTTTTTACAATCTTTCACTTTTTTCTATTAGACTAGAAAGATGCTTAAAGGGATAGTTTCTAATTGACTGAGTAACTTTCTCTCTTATGTTTTTGATTGGGAAGTTGGAAACATTATCGAAATAATACTACAACCGTTTTATCTTAAGTGATTAATTCCTTTGTCACTATTTTTTTGTAAGTTAGAAATTAGTGTGATATCTTAGTATGTCTAAATAAATCAAATTTATCAGTTTGTATCCTTTTCTTTTCCTTAGTTGATTTTTTTTTCTTTGGAGATATTTTTTTTCTCTCAATAATAATTGCCTGTGTGAGTCATGAGCCTCTTAATAGCCACATTCTCTCACATGAATTTTTGATGAATAGCAAATAAAGGAAAACTACAAAAAATACAGAGTGGATATTGAAAATTATGAAAGTGGGAAAATAATAATAACTTTCATTTTTAGTTTATTTCTTTCCTATTAATTACTTTGTCATTCATTAGTAATGGTTTATTTCTTTTACGCAAATAAATACAGTTTTTGGCACATGTATTAAACAAATAATCATTTTTTAAGTTCTCCCTATGGTTTAACCGATGACTAATGAGATGCTACTTTTGGATAGAAAAAAATCTTTGAGGAAGGATGATTAATAGTATTTTAATTTGTTGACTTAAGAAATTTGAAGATACCTAGGATGATCTTAGAATAAATGAACTCAATTAGATACAGCTCATTAAAAATAGCCAAGATAATTAAGGACAACGTTACCATAGTGTAAATATTATTTTGCAATTGATTCTGAAATCAGAACTTCTATATTCATTAAATTCCACATTGGAATAAACTTAATTTCGAATATCATCCACACCAAAAGCATGCAGCAGTCTCCTCCTATCTTAGAGACATAGAATATCAATTTGTTGTAGGGTCTTATCCAAATTGCTAGAATAATAGAAAAGAATAAAAATGCTGAATTAACAAAGCATACAATCTAAGTATGCTCTAGAATAAAAACCAAACTAGCAGAAAGACAATATTTCTTCAAGATTTAATAGAAGTAGAAACGCCTAATTGAAAAAATATTTTTTTTGCAGGTTGAATTTAAAAAGCAAGTATGAGAAGCTATTCGTCTCAATTGAGTTTTTATCTCGAATTGTGTCAATAGGAAGATGGGTGTAGTTGTAAATTTGAACAGATGTCTAAAGCGTAATAAGGAGCACTGTGAAATATAAACTATGTCTATTGAGATACTATCTTGAGTTAAGGTTCCAAAATTAATTAAATACAGATGTTGATAACAGCAAGAAGCTTGCCTCAAGGTTAGAATTGAGGTTTGTTAAAACTAAATGGAACACTTTCTAACTTAACTTTTTGAACTAAACCCAATTAAGAATGCAGATAATAAAGAGTAAAATGAAGTAAAGAAGGTTTTATAAGATTGCAATAGGAATATTTGCAAGCAGTGAGTTACTAAACCCAAAGCGATTGAATACTTTGCTGGAGTTCGGTGAAACCTCTTTTCCATTCGATAATTGAAAGCTGAAAAATGAATAGGAAGCTATTTAAGATTTATTATCCATATCTAAGACAGTCGGAAATACTAAGAGACCTACAGATTGAAGATATTAAAAGAGATGAGGAGGCATTTATACATCTACCATGAGAAAAGCAGTGCAAG
>Ga0302271_10004056_pt1 | contig 11890 bp, 10 predicted proteins | sample III_Bog_N1_1_FD_198767 | JGI IMG/M metagenome (GOLD analysis project Ga0302271, IMG submission 198767) | Peat permafrost microbial communities from Stordalen Mire near Abisko, Sweden - III_Bog_N1_1 | ecosystem: Environmental > Terrestrial > Soil > Wetlands > Peat | place: Sweden: Abisko... | reverse complement strand
TTTTCGTTTTAATGTGTTGATAGGGTACTGTTTAAAATGAAAAACAATTATTCAAAATTAAAGTTCAATACCACATAATTTATATTTGTGTGTTTGAAATAACAGTGTGAATCATGTAACTTATTCCGGTAATTATGTAATTGATTCATTCCTGAATTGTAGGATCTTTGTATAAAAAAATAACGGATATGAAAAAGCTTAGAACAATTATGACAATTTTATTTCTTTCACTGATATTATGCGGCATGGCATCGTGCGAAGTCTCACGGCATACTGAAGGACACCGCAGAGGATGGTTTCACCGGCACGATAGAGATGAACCCCAAAGAAGGGCTGTTATCGTGATTGATAATGACCGCGATCATCACAATAACCATTGATACTAACCAGACAACAAAAAGTGAGTGCCTCAGCTATATGAGGCACTCACTTTTTTAGTATACTGGCTGTCGGTTTTCTGTGTAGTGACGGCTTCGCTCACAACCCCCTTTTTGTTACGGCAACGAAGCCGTCACTAAAACCACGAGGGTTATTGATTTCCGCCGGGCAGTGTCCATTCAGATACCATACCATCCTACCTGTTAACATCGGCATGGCTTTGTCGATGTCCGGTTTGTTCTAACCCTTCGTAGTACGACGGACACAAAGCCATCTTCCTGATTAAATTCAAATACACGTACAACCGCTTTCGTACGTGTTGAGGTATAATTCTACACATTGAGGTGTAATTACACACGCTCACACTTGTCTGTATCGGTTCATTTTCAATGCTTTAAGGCATTCATCACGTTTCTCTTCCACAGATTCGCCGGCAGCCCCCACCCAGCCGGAACTCCACCTGGAGATGCACAAACAGATCATGCCTCTCGTTGGATTCTGTTATCCGGATCATACTTCCGATGTCTTTCACTGTCCTGTTTTGCCCACACACTCCAAACGGGCAGGTTGGCACCGAAACAGTAGATTTGCTCCCTTTCCCAAACATCGATTCTTTTTGTTCTGTTTCTGCTCGGCATCCGGTCGTAGCTGAGAGGGGATTGCCTGGGGGTTGCCTGGGGGTTGGCTGGGGGTTGGCTGGGGGTTGCCTGGGGGTTCCGAGGGATCCATCCCTCGGAACCCCCAGGCAACCCCCTCTCAACCCTTAACAAACCCCCTTTCTGTAGAGACTAAGATTATATTGAATGAATACCTGAAATGGAGTTGCCCTGCTTATGATGACCTGTTGTGCTTATCAAAGAACCCAATGTGTCGGAACCGGGATGTGTATTCGTAACAAAAGCTGCCTGAAAACAAGACAGCCTGCTACTTATTCTCTTCTGCAAAGGAAGATATGGATGATTTACTCAGGAGAATATAACGGGTAAGATATCCGTCCTTCCGGATATGTCCTTCCTTTTACATAAGAAAATGGTAATGCCTGTTGGCTGGAATTTGCAATCACAGCCTTCTGTACTATAAGTATTTACAATCCGATAAATACAAATATTGAAAAACATTTGCTATATTTGCAAAGTTAAAATTCAGACTGAAATGGATCTAAAAAATCGGATAAAAGGTGAAGTTTATTTTGTAACCTATACGGTGGTGGAACAGTGTTTTTGAAGGTAATAATTGTTTAAACGGAATAATTAAGCGGATTACAAATCCTTATAATACATACAGTTGGGATGACATATCCCAACAACAGGCATGACCATTTGTACACCTGAATAAGTTTATATATCCGGCGGGACGGACTTCAGATGCATTGGGTACTGGTACATGGTACAACAATAGTAATGAAGTATTGAAAAATTATTCTTACCATTACATTTACGACAAGCGCAAGCGATGCATCGCGAAGCGGTTGCCGGGATGCTACTGGGTATTTATGTCCTATGACACAGCAGATCGCTTAGTAGCTACCCAGAATGGTACCCAGTATGCCGAAAAAAAATGGATTATTAACCGCTACGACAAATTCAACCGATTGGTTTATAGCTTCATCACAATAAGTACCCAGAAAATTATTAATACTATCCTTAAAAGCAGCACCGTTAACGAAGTCTACAACGGAAACGCAGCTACAGGAGGATATACTCTAATGGGAGGCACCCTGACGGAACTTGGAATTAATTCGCTGCTTACAGTAAATTATTACGACGATTATTCGTTTTTAAATTCAATGTCCGATCCACAAAAAACAATACTCACATGCACCACTTTAAGTGGCTATACGCCTCCCGCTGCTACACCCACTGCTCCGGCTTATGCAAAGACTCTGCTTACCGGTTCTCGTGTCTATCATTTGGACGATCCGACCAAATACGAGGTGACGGCATTCTACTACGACAAGTACGGACGTACGGTGCAGACTCGTGCCACCAATCATTTGGAAGGATATGATATTGCCTACAATGAACTGGACTTTACAGGAAAACCTACCAAAACCTACAAGACTCATGCTATTCATGGAGAGTCAGCTACCATTACCGAACTGTATACCTATAGCTACTACGACAACGACCAACGCTTGAAAACAACCACTTATAGCCTGAATGGTGCCACTCCGGTAATATTGGCTGTAAATAGTTACGATCAGCTTGGGCGTCTTACCGGGAAGTTACGCCATAATAATGCTGAAACAACTCACTATGGGTACAACGTTCGCAGTTGGATAACTAGTATAAATAACTCAAGTTGGAAAGAACAGATATATTATCAGGATGATCCCACTCATCCTCTATACAATGGCAACATAGCCCGAAGTGACTGGACGTACAGCAGAAGACCAAACAGAGGGTATAGATACACCTACGACGGACTCAACCGCCTGACTCGGGCAGATTATGGAGAATGTTCCGGGCTAAGTCAAAAGCAACACTTATATGACGAATATTTCGGATACGACAAAATGGGAAACATTACAAGCATTCAGCGTTTTTGTTACAGCCTAATTGACAACTTGACTTTAACTTACAAAGGAAATCAGTTACAGAAAGGAGATGATACCTCCGGTCCACATTCTGGGTATAATTCAACCGAATATACCGATTATTCTACCAATGTAGCATCTGATTACGTTTATGATGCTAATGGAAACATGACGCAAAATTTGGATAAAGACATAGTAGCAATTCGATATAATGTATTAAATTTGCCGGACATAATCCAATTCAAGAACGGCAATCAAGTTATCAATATGTATAATGCCAATGGACAAAAACTGCGCACAAAATACTATACGGCAATAAGTTCGGTAGTAAATCCGGTGATAGTGCCGGTGGGCATTATTCATGCCCCCTATAGCACAAGCGATGCTACACTACTTTTGGATGATTATCTGGGGAGTACCTTATATGAAAAAGGAACGGCAGAGGATGCTGCCCATCATCCACTTACCAAAGTGCTGACTCCTGAAGGGTATGTGGATTATAATACACCAGGACAACCCAATTGTTACTTCAGAAAAGACCATTTGGGGAGCATACGTGAAGTTGACACTTATCTGGGAAGTGACCGAAAAGTAGTGCAAAAGACACAATATTACCCTTCCGGTACGCCTTTTGAGGAGAACTTCGGAGCAGGTGTGCAGCCCTACAAGTTTACCGGCAAGGAGATGATTACCATGCACGGCCTTAACTGGCAGGACTTCGGTGCCCGCTGGTTGGATAACGTCAGAATGCAGTTTACGAGTATGGATCCACATGCAGAAAAGTATTATTCAATTTCGCCGTATGCATATTGTGCGGGAAATCCTGTGAATCGAATTGATCTAGATGGAAGAGATTGGGTAATGAATAAAAAAAACAAGCAATATGAGTGGATGGATAATGTTACAGCTAATAAAAATACTCCAAAAGGATACTCCTATGTTGGTTCAAAAGGATCAGACATACTTAAAAGTTTAGGACTAAAATCTTCATATTCTCAAAATCAAAGCAGGAAAAGCCTATCATTTGGAAATGAAAAGAGTGAATCCAGTTATGGTAATAAAGCAGGAGGTATTGCCGCAATATTACTTCCTGCGTTAAAAGGTTTAACAGCTGGAGAAGAAACCAAAGGCTATGTGACTATTAACGTAAATTTATCGATTGGAAAAGGAACAGATAACAATAAAAGTGGTTTAACGTTTAATGGAGTTAGCGTTACAGGCTCTTTGTCTCAACCAGATAACGACTTAACAGCTAAAGGAGGTGGATTAACAGTAACAAATGGAAATAAAGTTTATCAAAGCGGTACATTACAACCTTCTGAAGATGGTACAAGTAATTACAATCCATCTCGTACAGTATTTACACAAGGAACTGTCAATATTCCTGCTTCCAATCTTTCACCAGGTTCACTAAAAAGCGCAAATATTAGCGCAGGAACAACAAATAATGAAGTTTTAGCAATTGAACCGGTTTCAATCGATTTTAATCTACAAGAAAAATAATAAAAATGAAAAATAGAAATGAGTATATTATAATAATAACGGTATTATTATCGATATCAAGTTGTCGAAGTAACAATTATAAAAGTCAAGGAGATGCTGATTATGGTAAACAAATTTCGAAATCCTTAAGTTATATAAATAATTATTATTTTAAGAAAAGTCCAATTTATTTAGATAGTGCATTACAAATTCTTAAAAGTATCGAAAATAAATCATTAAGATATAATAATATAATTTTAGGAGACGAAGTCCATGCTTATTTTCTTAAAAAAGATTTTTCTAATGCATATAGTACATTAAATAGAATTCCAGACTCTATTTTTCCGTTCCCTGAATTTAAAAAAGTTTATGAATTTAAAATAAGAGCGAAAGAAGCAGAAACAAATGGAAACAAAAAGAAACAGAAAGAATCTTTTCGATCAATAATATTAATTTACCAAAAATACTTAGACGATAATCAACAAACTGTTGAGACTATTCTAAGACAATCAGATATGAATATTATAAAACATTCTCCTAATATTGATTTTGTAATATCAGAAATGTTTTTCTATAAATCCAAAATACAGTCAATGAATAAAGTTATCTCTGAAATTGATTCTTTTAAGAAAATAAATAAAGGTAATTCATTGTATTTTGATGAATTGAAGAAAAAAATAAAAAGTAAAGATGCTAAGATAATAGGTATATTATTATATTAAGAAAAACTGGGATCGTTTGTTAGAATAGACGTTATGAGAATAAACAGGAAATGCATCCCCCATTCCTTCCGGATATATCAAAAACTGCGCACAAAATACTATACGGCAATCACTCTGGTGATCGTGCCGGTGGGCACCATTCATGCCCCCTATAGCACAAGCGATGCTACACTACTTTTGGATGATTATCTGGGGAGTATCTTATATGAAAAAGGAACGGCAGAGGATGCTGCCCACCACCCACTTACCAAAGTGCTGACTCCTGAAGGGTATGTGGATTATAATACACTAGGACAACCCTATTGTTACTTCAGAAAAGACCATTTGGGGAGCATACGTGAAGTTGACACTTATCTGGGAAGTGACCGAAAAGTAGTGCAAAAGACACAATATTACCCTTCCGGTACGCCTTTTGAGGAGAACTTCGGAGCAGGTGTGCAGCCCTACAAGTTTACCGGCAAGGAGATGATTACCATGCACGGCCTTAACTGGCAGGATTTCGGCGCTCGCTGGTTGGATAACGTAAGAATGCAGTTTACAAGTGTAGATCCACTGGCGGAACGGAATTACTCAATTAGTCCGTATGCTTATTGTAGTGGAAATCCTGTAAATAGAATAGATCCAGATGGGAGAAGAGAATGGCCAATAAATGAAACATACAAAGGTTATAAGAGGACACATTCAAACAATTGGGGTGAACATAGATCAAGTCCTAAGTCACATTATCACGCAGGAGATGATATGAACTTCAAAGGAGCTGGAAATGGTGACAAGGGGGCACCTATCGTAAGTACTCATGATGGCTACGTTTCGAGTGTAAAAACAATAGAAAGTGGAGATAAAAATGCTGGGGGAACTCGAATAACTGTAACTTCAGAAGATGGTACAGTTTCGACTACCTATATGCATCTTAGTCAAACCGATGTTAAAGTTGGGGCGCAGGTTAATGAAGGACAGCAGATTGGAGAAATGGGTCGTTCTGGTTTTGGAAAAGAAGATGCGTATGACGCACATCTTCATTATGAGTTAAGAATTAATGGTGAGAATGTTAATCCAGTTGGTGCCAATGGGAATTTAATTGATCCACAAAAATTAATTACACCTGCTGCTAATGTGAATCTTCCTGAAGTTAGCGTAGAAGGTCAAGGAGGGTCTGGTACACTCCCAGTACCAACGCCGCAATTACCAGTTGCAGAAGTAAAAATACCCGAAAATATGCCAACTCAACAATAAAGTTTAAAACATGAAAAGGTCGATTTTTAACACATTATTATGTGTAGGTTTTATATTGTCATCTTGTAATCAAGGGAATAAAAACAGTTTACGAATCATTGAGAAGGATACAACTTCTAAAAGAGATAGTGACTTAAAAAAGGATTCACTAGCTAATAAATCGAAAGATAAGAATAACATTGTGCATTTTAGTCCAATTAAAGTCGATACAATAATAGGAGACATTCATATTTCTTATTTAATACGAGATAATGAGAACATTGTTTCTACTACTAGTTTTGATGACAAAGGAAATGTTTCTACAACAAGTTCTGCCGACAGATCAGTCTTTATTAGTTTAAGAAAGAACAATAAGAATATCTTATTAAATAAGGAAATAAAAAAAACAGACTTTATATCAATTATTCCTCGTAAAGAAATAAATAAATATAAACTCTCATCTTTCCAAATAACAAAAGTTGATAACGAGGGGGTTATATTCTTTGTCAATATTTGTGTCCCTGATACAGATAATTGTTATGCTTTAAATTTAGTCGTCTCAAATGATGGTGCTTTTACTGTTAAACAAATAGATGAAAGTATGGAAGAATGATTTGAATATTTGAAGTCTATGAAAACAATAAAAGCCCTGCAATTTATGGTTGCAGGGCTTTTATTGTTCTTAAACTATGGAAAATAGAATGTGTTTATTTGGCAGGTTGCAGATTCTGTTCAAAGAAAGTTTGAAATTTATTCTTGGTTAGCATTCCGTCAATAATACGATATACGGCGTGTTGATCTTCCTGGTCTAACTGCGAGATTAACCTCACCTTTTCAGAAACTGTTTTATCTTCGATAACCACTTCCTTTAGTGTGACCTCTTCCGGGTTAATTAGCTCATCTACCGTAATACTGAATAGTTTTGCCAGTTTCTGCAACTCACCAACAGATGGCTCCCGCATACCGTTTTCCATTTTGTTGTAATTGGGTAATTATTCTCTTCTACCAAGGAAGATATGGATGATTTACTCAGGAAAATATACCGGGTAGCTACCGGCACAAAAAGCAGGGACGATAGATAACTTATCCCATGTAATAAAAATAAATTTTATATAAACAAAACAATTAGATTCATTGTTTTGTTTATATTTAGTTTTCAGTCATGATTAAGATGAAGCAAGTGACTTTTTTTATCCTGTATCATTCTATTGATATTGGCATATGTTGTTGCACTTCACTGTTTTTTGGACTAAACTAAATAGTTTTTTTTTATGAATTAATAAAAAAATGCATGATTTCAATAAAACGCTTAAAAGGATTGCCATTGGAATATGAATCATTTCTGATAAATAGATATGAATCATTTAGTACAACATGTAGATATTTAGAGATATATCATCCGGATTCTGAGATAAACTATGCGCTTATCTATGAAAACGACAATTTAATTGAGCTGCTAATGTTTGAAAATAGAGGTGATACAACTGTCTGTATGAATGGACTTGTTCACATTGATCAGACTATCTTTTCTGAGTTTATAAAATATATATTTGAAGTCTTCCCAGCCATTAAAAAAGTAGAAATCGTACTTTCTTATACTAGTTATGTGTTTGATAAATCGATTTTACTAAACAGTGGTAATGATTATGTCATAAAATTACCTTCGAAAATAGATGATTACATATTAGGACTTGGGCATAGTACACGCAAAAACATTAGAAACTATAAATCAAAATTGTTAAGAGATTTTCAACACGTAAATTTTATTACCAAGTGCGGATCTGATATTGAAGAGAGTACTATTGATAGAATTATTCAACTGAATACTGCAAGAATGAAACATAAAGGAATAATTCCAGGAAAAGATAATGCTGAAATGCTTAATATTTATAAGTACTCTCAACATTACGGAGTAGTTACCTATATTGAAATTGATGGAGAGATTATAGGTGGCAATATTGCGTATATATTAAATAAAAGAATTTTTGGACATGTAGTTGCGCATGATGAGAATTTCTCTAAATATAGCATTGGAATAATATGTCACCTTTATTTAGTTCAAGTGGCAATAGAGAAAAGATTGTCAACATTCCACTTTTTATGGGGTGATATTGATTACAGAAGAAGATTCTTAGGGGAACCTCATTTATTGGTATCCTATTTTGTATACAGAGCATATTCACTCGACTTCCTGGTTACAAAAGCCAAATCAACTTTATCACAAACGTTGCTTAAAATAAGACATTCTGAACTTGCTAAACCGATCAGGAATGCAGTTAAATCATACAGAAAGAAGAAAATGGCAGCTATTATTTAAACCTTCTTTCTTTATGATGTGTCCTTCATTAAAGAAAAATGTAATACGGAAGGCTGTGATATGCTGTTCTTTTAAGTTATAGTGTAAAGTTTGGTATGTGATATTCAGCGAAGCACCTTGCTTCGTTTCAGCTAAAATGAAAGCTATGCCCTCCTCCATATTAATCACAATAGGACTTAGCAATAAAAGGCGCAAGAGATTGTGTCTTTTTTCTTTTACCGTGCGTTTATAATTCAAACAAAAGAATTATATTTGTAGTGTTAACAAATGATCTGTACAATACTAATTTGTTACAATACCTATAAAGGGATACAAGATGATTATTCCCTGATATCACAAGTTAAATGAGTGAAGTATGAAGAACGTAATTGTAGTTGGGTTAATTTGTTTTTGCATAGTTTGCATTTGTGCTCAGGGAAACGGGTCAATTCCTGCTAAAGACATTATTATTGGCCGAAGTTTTACCACAAATATAGATATCAAAGCAAAAGAATTTGTTTTCCCGGACCCGATTCATCAGTGGTCAATGAATGATTCAACAAAGGTGCTGACCCTGCAATTACGTGGGATGAAGGATGACGGGAATGAACTAAACGATACCGGCAAAGTATTATTCTTTGACTTGCCAACAGAACAAATCCGTTGGGAACAGAAGGTTAATTATCAGCAATCTACTGTAGAACAACATGATAATATCCTGATTAAAACTACTGATAATCAGAGTAGTTGTTTGAATAATGCTACCGGCGAGAACTTATGGAGTATCAAAAACTCTATCTGTTATGTAAATCCAACCCAAAAGATTGGGGTTGGGTATAAGGTTAAAAGTTCCGGTAACTTTACAAATATGTTGGAAGGGACTGATTTAAGAACAGGGCAATCACTCTGGAAGAGAAAGATTAACCTAGATTATAACCTGAATGAGATTCTTCAACTGAACGATTCAGTGATCATTGTTTCAGCGAGCGGTTTACATACGATACACCTGAAAAACGGGACAGGTTGGGACTATGATGCTCTTACCGGAAAGAAAGATCATTCGGCTACAGTGGGAGCCAATGTAATTAGTTTCGCATTTAGCATGCTTTTGGGGGCTGATTTTGAAACTACTACCGGCTATGATCTAATAACCGATGTGGTGTCGAATGCATTGGTGGATAGTACGGGCATTTATCTGGCCGATAAAGAGTCGATTGTACGCCTTGACCGGGATGGATTTGTACTCTGGAAAAACAATTTACCGAAGAAGCTGGTTAGCAAATCATCACTCTTTTTTAAAGATAGCTTGATATGCATGGTGAATGATGGATTTGCTTCTTTAAATTCTGAATCCATAAATTATGGAAAACCTTTTGTGGCTGCCTATGATAAAAATACAGGCAAAAAATTATTCCTCAACACGATAGGCTCCAAAAGCCAACAAATACTTTCGTTTGAAATACAAAAGGATACCCTGATCTTACTGTCAAAAAACAGAATTTTCAGATACTCATTAAAAGATGGCACAGAACTGTTTGAACAATACTTTAAAACGGATTCAGTGGGTGAATTCACTCAATTCGGAGAAAACAATATGTTTCTTATATCGGATTCGGCAACTGTAAAACCGTTATTGTCCGATTCAACTAATTTATATGTGGTCACCAATAAAAATCAACTTTTAATTTTAAATAATCAACTGGATATTACAAATATAATTCCCAATGATAAACTCTGTTTCTGTTATCTGGAAACGAAAGGCTACAAGTTTCTTGATGCTGGTGAATCGACCCTTGTCATCGATAAAAACAATAAACAGGTAGCCGAACTGGATATTTTGGGCAATGTGATGCTTATCGGTACAAAGCTTTTTGAAGTGCAAGGAAAGAGTCTTGTTGAAATTGATTTGGATCAGCTTATACCTGATGGCAATTAAGGGAACTAAGTAATTCATAATTCATAATTCATAATTCATAAAGAATAATTGCCGGAACACTAAAATGCACGCTTTTGTAGATTAGCAAATATATCATTAAATATCAATGTTGTTAAGTTAGCGTATTGCTTTGTGACTAGGAGCCTTTGTGGCAAGAAAATAATAGCCACTAAGCCACAAAAACACTAAGTTTCACAAAGAGTGCATTCAATCTAAATCCATAACTAAACGACATTACATTAAATATCTACGATTACTTAAATACGTTACTATAAAAGAAATACTTTTAAAATGAGCCATGAATGATTGAAAAATTGTTCATGGCTTTTTTATATCTATTTCTAGCGCTGGCAGGGGATGAATGTGCTGACGTGTATTTGTTTGGAGTTTAATTTCAAAATAAAAAGGAATTATTCCTGAAACATTGTTTTAAAATAGACTACCGACTGAATAAAAAAAACAAACCTGTTATTTATCTCTATTATAAATATTTAAAAACTTTTCAACCCATTATTAAAAATAGGCATGTGTGAATCATATAACTTTTATCGATAATTCTGTAACAAAACACCTGTTAAAAGTATGGATCTTTGCCTAACGAAACGGATTGATTTCTATTCGGGAACTTTGAAATTGTTTATCAACAAGAGGGCCGTTTTAAAAGATATAAATCAATAATATCCAACATCAACCAATTTACAATCATGAAAGCGATAAAAATTCAAAAAGTATTGATTGCCATGGATTACGATGAAACATCACAAAAAGTAGCAGAAGTAGGTTTCTCAATGGCAAAGGCTATGAATGCTGAAACAGTATTATTGCATGTAATATCCGAGCAACCGGTTTATTATTAGGCGTATACCTATATGCGTGAATTGCGTGTTGACATCATTGGGGATTTAAAAAAATCGATACAGAAATTCCTGGATAAATCGAAAGCATACCTTGGCGATGACTCAATAGTAACGATACTGAAAGAAGGGGACATAGCTCAAACAATATTAAATACGGCTGAAGAACTGAATGCTGATATTATTGTCATGGGATCGCACAGCCGGAAATGGTTGGAAAATATCATTATGGGAAGTGAAGCGGCAGATGTATTGAAGAAAACAACTATTCCGCTTTTTATTGTACCAACCAAAAAGCAAGCTGAATAACTATTCCGGTTGATGGTTTTGAAGATGAACTATAAGCAATAGCCTGAAACAACGGGTAAGTACTAAATCACACATCCTGAACTACATTCGTACAAACAGATAAGTAATAAAGACAATAAAAAAAACGATAATGAAGAGAGAAAAATTAGAAAAACTTGCATCAGA
>Ga0302271_10004055_pt1 | contig 11897 bp, 2 predicted proteins | sample III_Bog_N1_1_FD_198767 | JGI IMG/M metagenome (GOLD analysis project Ga0302271, IMG submission 198767) | Peat permafrost microbial communities from Stordalen Mire near Abisko, Sweden - III_Bog_N1_1 | ecosystem: Environmental > Terrestrial > Soil > Wetlands > Peat | place: Sweden: Abisko... | reverse complement strand
GAAGTCATCTTCTAATAAAACGAAGTAGGCGACTCAGCTCTTTTCTTCGTACAAGATGGGTGCATCGAGATTTACAGTGAACTTGAAGGTCATCGAACTGTTTTAAAGGAACTTTAGCCTAATTAGTATTTCGGGGAATTCAGTTTTTTTTCAGGACTAGGAAGGAAAGCTTCTGCGAGAAGCACAAATCTATCAACGTTGTGCTTTTTGGCAAGAGAAGACTTTTTAACAATTATCTAGCAACATACCGAAGATTTTCAGCGATTCAAGATGCTGCAAGAGTAAATTGTTGTTTAGAATGATCTCGCAGTTCTAAATGTAAGTGGATGCTACTCGTGTTCTCGATAAGATCATTATTCGGTGTAATGTCCAGCTACTCATCTAGTCAGAGATAAGTAGTTTATTTTTCTAAGAAATAACTACTTTGAATTTCAAAAAAGGAATGCAATAAGGTCTAAGAGAAGAAACAAAAACATTAATTTAAATTGTGCCAAACAACTAGTTCATGAAAACTAGGGTTACTCGATTAGATTAATTGAAGAAATTTACTAAATTGGAGGAGAACTCTTAGAAAGAATCGAGGTAGAAAACATAGGATATGATTCAGAATCAAGTTTGCAGAAAAAAACTCCAAAACAAGAATTACTTGAAGACTAAACAACCCTTTACAAAAGAGAATAGTTTGACACACTTTCTGAAGAAGATGGTGGTGAGGATAATGATAATGAAGAGGATTATCAAAGTTCTAGGATAAGAGTTTCTAAAAAAGATTTTAAAGAAAAAATAAAAAAACCCTCAGATAATTTAAATCTTTCGATGATTTCAATTTCAAGCAGAGAAAACGCAAATAATAATTCGTATTGCGAAGATTCTAGAGTGTATTGCAAGATAAAGTAGAACACTGGAAATTCAGATAATAATACAATTAACTCTTCTCGCTTCAAGCCAGTTGCAGGTGTGTAAGCAAAAGAAGATAAAAATGAACAAGAAGTTGAAGAAGATTATGAGTAAAAGTAATATCAACCGTTGAACATAAACAATCAGTTCCATACTGATGAAAGCAAATATGATTCGGATTGCTTGATTCATCAAGTCCCTTCTTCTACTAGATTTGAAAATAAATAAGTCAATGAATGTTCAAACAATAAAGCTAGTTTGTACTTCTAAAATGCAAAGTAAAATTGTTTTTTTATTTATGTGCTTAGAATATCATAGAATTGAATATTTCTGTTTTGATCTATCTTTTGTGCTTAGCTAATTAGCAAATGCAAGTGAAGAAGCTAAAAGAAAAAGCCTTTCCTTCAATTAATTTGAACTTTCCTCACCAGATTTTTTCCCTAATGGTCAATCCTAGAGCTCTAAACTCTTCCTTAAAAACAAGGAAGATTAATAACCAGTTGATTCAACTTTATCTAAGTTATTATAATATCATAGTAGCATCTAAAAAACTAACAAAAAAGAGGAATTAATTAAGAACTTATGCTCTTCAGAGAAAAAAATACTTGGATCATCATTCCAACGGATATAGAGTAGCAGTAAAGATGAAAGGAACTCCCCTAAAAATACTTTAATAAACCTTCAGACGCCTGTCAAGAAAAAATAAAGCTTTTTTCATGAAAATAAATAATCATCAAATACTTTTGGATAAGTAGTTAAGAATTATTCTAATACTTAGACTGTAAGCATGGAGTGCTTAGATCAAAAAGCATCAGGAGACATAATGCCTGATATTAAAAACTAAAATCAAGATTCTCTTGCTTTGCAAAAAAGATTAAAAGCATTTTAGTTATTGGGGTAGTGCCTTTTTACCTAAGAAGGGAAAAATGATAGAGACACATTGGAGGCTATTCTAGTGACTACCAATGAAAAAATCAATGTTAATAGTCGCCGCTCAGATAGAAATATCCCAATTAGATTAACAAAAACTAATGAAGAGTAATAGTTTGAACGCATGCAAAGTTTTTCTAAGTTTTTTCCTCACAATAATTATGACCATGTGATCTCAAAGACAAGATCGAGGAAAAGCATACAGATAAGAGTGGGCTAGAAGCTTAACTCCTTTTATTAGTAGAAATTTCAAAGAAGAAAAAATGTGCTTTAAGAGGATTTTATCCCTATTCATAAGGAAATAATGAAGTTTGGATAGGCACATTTATTGAGAGAAATTAGTGATCTAAGTAATTTAGAAGCAGCATTTCGGCCAACAGTTTTATCTTATGGGATTAACACTTCTCATTCGAGAATTCACCCTTTGAGAATGAAAGAGTAAATTATTTGAAATATTTATATTTGCAGTAAATGTAAATGATCAATTATATTAATTATTAAAAAATGTGAATTAATTAAGATATCTTTAATTGCACTCAATAGAAAAATAATAACTCTGTCGAATAATAATATGTATCAACATTGTTGAGTTGCTTTCTACTTATTTAAAAAAGAATCTTTTCCATTATTTTGGAGACACACTGTAACTCTAATTGGAAGCAAATCAAGGAACTTCTATGAAACATTTTGCCATTAATTGTTCAAACCTTTTATTAATTTACAAAACCAAATTTGTAACATCCATTAATAAAATAATAACTGTTTCATCAAACAAATTGGGAAATTTCAAAGCATTAACAAAAATAATTAATTAAATAATCTAGTAGAACCATTTAGCTTCATGGATTTAAATAGTAAGCATATCGATGTTCTCAAAGAAGTACATAATAACAGTATCCTTGAAGACGAACACAAGAGAAACCTAATGGAGTAATCCCATCTGCCCTTTGGAGACTCTGATAAATTCATAAGTGACATCAGCCCACTGGACGTAGTAAAACGTAGCAGTAGTATTTTTATTGAGAAGTAAGAAGACAAAGCAAATTGTGTATCTTAGCTTACCGAAAAAGGTACAACTAATACTACCAATTTATTTCTTTCAATCCTGATTTCGGCTTGGTTTTTTCTTCTATTAGCAAAGTTATCTTGCATTAGCTCAAATTCCTCAATTGATAAGAATCAAGGAGAAGATAGAATTTGCATTTTTTCTTGCTAAAATAAGTAACAAAAAATGGTTTAAGATAAATGCTAACTCAGGGATGCAATTCAAACTATTCAAGCTTGCAGTCCATGTGAATCTAAGAATAACCAGCACTTCACAGCTACCGAAGATGAAGGAGATTATACAAAATATGAAAAACAAGATGCGTTTATTCATGAATAGGATATCAAAATTGATTATCTTAGTAACTGTTCTCCTCAAAAAAAATCACTCAGAAACTCACTTTTTAAAAGTGGTTTTGATCCCCGCTTTGGCTTAAACTAATCAACTGGAAATTAAGAAACCCAGCTAGCAGACAATCAAGCTTTCAAAAAAGGAATCGAAATACTTTTGCATTAAATTAAAGAATCCTCCAGCAGACAAAGTAATATCGAATCCTAAGTAAAAAGATTCATTTTTTTCCTCAAAAATCGTCGTTCAACTCGAAAAATCAACGATCTAAACATCGAATAGAGAGACACTATTAATGATGCTACGGATAATTCGTCTGTGTGCGGATATACCAGTTCAAAGAAAAATCTCTGCAAGGAATATTTCCTGTCTAAAAATAAAGTTATTATCCCTCTGATAGCTCAGCGAATGCGAGGCTTTCGAGTTATTAGCCCGACTGATTCTCTGAAAATAGCTTGGGATGCGCTGCAGATAATCTTTAATTTTCTTTTTTTTTACCTTTTTTCAATCGTCCTATTCTTTGCTCAAAATGAGACATCGATTGCCTGGTTGGAGTACTTCTATTTCTTATTTATAATATTTCTCGCTATGGATATAATGATATCCTTCAATTCCTCTTTCTACTTTTAAGATTAAGTTATCGAATCTCGATAATAAATCATCCGTCACTATATGTCAACTTCTTGCTTGCCCGATACAATATGTCTAATTTCTTCGTTGTTTTCAGGTTTCTATTCAGAAGAATCAATAGTATATAATCCTAGGCACTTGAAGGGAAAGTATCTGTTCTCGTGTCTCATTTTTTTGCGTATATTTGGTCTTCTTAAGAAATTATCGATATTTTAAAATATATCTGCTCTCAGCAATTCTCAAAGACATCTTCTGAGACTATTCAATTAGCTAATCTTTATGATTTCATTCGCTCATTGTCGTAAATAGAATGAATAAATTATAAATGTACTAATAAATGAATTGAAAATTTGATTTTTATTCCTAGTTGGAATTATGTGGTACATCCTGGGACTCTACCAATAAGTTGCAGGCAAAGACCTATTCTGGCTGAAGAAATATCAAATAATCGATGCTCCTTGGATGTCTAAATACATTTATTCAATTTATTGGGCAGTCACAACTATGATTACAGGTTAACAAAAAAAATATGATTATTATAACATTTTAAAAACTCCTTTTATGTCTTTGTTAAAGTTGGTTACGGTGACATAACACCTTCTAATCCTAATGAAGCTTTGTTTACTGCTGCCTCGATGATTATGTTTAGCTGTGTGTTCGCTTATTCCATCAATAATATTGGAATGATCTTAGGGGATATCGAAAAGAATTCAAGAGAACTTAACGATAATATTATCATCATGATGAGGTAGCAGCGAATAGAATTATTACAATATCCAATATTATCAAACTGGAATCTCATTTTTACTTTTTAAGGTATTTGAGACAGCGAAATGTGAACACATAGTTGCGGAGTAGGATTAGACATTACCTAAACTTTTTAGCAGATGAAACAAGGGATCGCAGCAAGGAAGCTGAAGATAGAACTCTAGCACTTCTCTCAAACAAACTCCGTGATGAGCTGATCGTCGAAGTTAATAATAGGATCTTAAAGACATGTTCCTTATTCGAGAAATTTTTCTCCAAGCAAACACTCTAGAAAATCGTTTTCTGCATGCGAGAGATATAAGTTGCGCCGAATGAAGTCATCTTCTAATAAAACGAAGTAGGTGACTCAGCGCTTTTCTTCGTACAAGATGGATGCATCGAAATTTACAGTGAACTTGAAGGACATCGAACTGTTTTAAAGGAACTTTAGCCTAATTAGTATTTCGGGGAATTCAGTTTTTTTTCAGGACTTGGAAGGAAAGCTTCTGCGAGAAGCACAAACCTATCAACATTGTGCCTTTTGGCAAGAGAAGACTTTTTAACAATTATCTAGTAACATACCGAAGATTTTCAGCGATTCAAGATGCTGCAAGAGTAAATTGTTGTTTAGAATGATCTCGCAGTTCTAAATGTAAGTGGATGCTACTCGTGTTCTCGATAAGATCATTATTCAGTGTAATGTCCAGCTACTCATCTAGTCAGAGATAAGTAGTTTATTTTTCTCAGAAACAACTACTTTGAATTTCAAAAACGGAATGCAATAAGGTCTGAGAGAAGAAACAAAAATTTGAATTTAAATTATGCTAAGCAACTAGTTCATCAAAACTAGGATTACTCGATTAGATTAGTTGAAGAAATTTACTAAATTGGAGGAGAACTTTTAGAAAGAATCGAGGTAGGAAACATAGGATACTATTCAGAATCAAGTTTGTAGGAAGAAACTCCATAAAAATAATTACTTGAAGACTAAACAACCTATTACAAAAGAGAATAGTTTGACACACTTTCTGAAGAAGACGAAGATGATGGTGAGGATGATGATGAAGAAGAGGATTAGCAAAGTTTTAGGATAAGCGTTTCGAAAAAAGATTTTAAAGAAAAAATAAAAAAACCATCAGATAATTTAAATCTTTCCATGATTTCAATTTCAAGCAGAGAAAACGCAAATAATAATTCGTATTGCGAAGATTTTAGAGCATATTACAAGATAAAGTCGAATACGGGAAATTCAGATAATAATACAATTTATTCTTCTCGCTTCAAGGCAGTTACAGGTGTCTAAGCAAAAGAAGATAAAAATGAGCAAGAAGTTGAAGAAGATTATGAGTAAAAATAATATCAGCCCTTGAACATAAACAACCAGCTCCATACTGAAGACAGCAAATACGATTCGGATTGCTTGATTAATCTAGTTCCTTCTTCTACTAGATTTGAAAAGAAATAAGTCAATGAATGTTCAAACAATAAAGCAAGTTTGTACTTCTAAAATGCAAAGTAATTTTTTTTTTATGTGCTTAAAATATCATAGAATTGAATATTTCTGTTTTGAACTATCTTTTTTGCTCAGCTAATTAGCAAAGGCAAGTGAAGAAGCTAAAAGAAAAAGCCTTTCCTTTAATTTATCTGAACTTTCACCACACGATATTTTACCTAATAGTCAATCCTCTAGCTCTAAACTCTTCCTTAAAATCAGGGAAGATTAATAAACCGTTGAATCAACTTTCTCTAAGTTCCTCTAATAATAACCTACAAGAACTTCCAAAAAACATAGCAGCATTTCAAAAATTAACAAAAAAGAGGAATTATTGAAGAATTCAAGCTCTTCAGAGAAAAAAATACTTGGATCATCCTTTCAACGGTTATTAAGTAGTAGTAAAGATGAAAAGAACTCCCCTAAAAATACTCTAGTAAACCTTCGGACGCCTGGAAAGAAAAAATAAAGCTTTTATCATGAAAATAAAGAAACATCAAAGACTTTTGGATAAATAGCTAAAAATTATTCTTATACTTAGACTGTGAGCATGGAGTGCTTAGATCAAAAGACTTCAGGAGATACAATGTTTGATATTAAAAACTAAAATCTAGATTCTCTTGCTTTGCAGAAAAGATTAAAAGCATTTTAGTTATTGGGATAGTGCCTTTTTAGCGAGGAAGGGAAAAATGATAAAGATGGGCTGGAGGCTATTCTAGCGACTGCAATTGAAAAAAGCAATGTTCATGTTCGTCGCTCAGATAGGAACATCCCAATTGGGTTGACAAAAATTAACGAAGAGTAGTAGTTTGAACGCATGAAGATTTATTCTAAGTTTTTTCCTCACAATAATTATGACCATGTGATCTCAAAGACAAGGTCGAGGAAAAGCATGCAGATAAGAGTCGGCTAGAAGCTTGGCTGCTCTTACTACCAGAAGTTTCAAAGAAGAAAAAATGTGCTTTAAGAGGAATTTATCCCGATTCATAAGGAAATAATGAGGTTTGGATAAGTGCATTTATTGAGAGAAATGAGTGATCTAAGTAATTTAGAAGCAGCATTTCGGCCAACAGTTTTATCTTATGGGATTAACACTTCTCATTCGAGAATTCACCCTTTGAGAATGAAAGAGTAAATTATTTGAAATGGTAATATTTGCAGTAAATGTAAATGATTACATATGTAAATATTAATAAAAATGTGAACGAATTAAGAAATCTTTACTTCCTCTCAATAGAAACAAATTGTATTTAGCTTACGATATTCCATTTGATTGAGTTAATAATTGTTGCAATATCCCATTTCCTAATAGTTTGATTTAGTAAAATAGCATAAATGATGATATTAGATCAGAAATTATTATCATAAATTTGTGTTACTTCTGTTATCATTCTTACTTGCTCTCAAAAAGCTTAATCTTTCTTAGTCATCACATTGATGGATATTTTAGTATGGGTTATTTATTTTTTTCTTGTTTTTCTTTGCGTTGAAAAGGTAATTCAATTTGTTTGAGGGCTAAACAAGTTGTGAAGCAAATCATAAAGTGTGGTAATAATGTTGACTTTTTTATTTGAAGACAATTAAGAAGATGTTGTCCTAATTTCTCATTATCAAATTCAAATGGATTATCTTTTCCTTATTAATTAAAATAGTCCTTCTTGAAAGTGATTATTAAGAATATTATGATTTTCAATGGAAATAAGGGATATTATTTTTAAATAAACAAAGCGATACTTCTATCAACAAATAACTTGAAGGGAAAATGAATTGTCTTACTGCCTAACAGTCTTACTTTATGGCTGGAATAAATAATAAATAATTCTTTTGCATATGAATTGACAAAATATCGAATTGTTGGGGATTTAAAAAAAGTAGAACAAAAACTTAAAGGAAAGAGGAGATTGAGGATTTAATAAAAACAATTAACAAAAAGAAAAAGAAAAAAGAAATCGGAAAGTAGAAGTAAAATGGATCTAGCAAAGACTCTCAAAGATACTTACAAGTAAAAAGACTGTTCACTTTAATCGTCATTTTCTATGCCATAATCACGCACTAATTGGAAGAATAATATTGGGAGGACATTTTTCTAAAATTGTAATGCTGTTTTACAGAATTGTTGAAGAACCAGACTCAACAAAAAGAATTGTTTTGAAAAATGCCTTCTTAACTGGAAGTGAAATTCTCTCTGTTCGTTTTGATGCTGAAGACTCTCTTGTGGCTACAGGTAATCATAATTCTAATAACTCGATCAATTCTTTTGTAGGAATCCTTAACTAACGTTGATTTTTGTTCTGTTAGGTTAACTGGATGGACATCTCAAGATTCATCATCTCTAATCAAGTAGATTTGCTGATCTTTTGAATGTTTGCTAATCTGATGTTATTATGAATAGGTGCATTAAAAATCAAAATGAACATCAGTGATCCAGGCAATCCAACTCCATGCACTTGCATTAGGTAAATTGAATAACAACACCATGCTGTTAAAGCAATATTCTTTTAAACAAATTAGATGGAGACCTCCTAACGCAAGTGATGTGACATAGAATATCATAACAACAGGAGACGGTCTTGGAAATGTTATCTAATGGCATACAACTTCTGGTAACAAGAGACCACAAAAATCATGTTTTTGATGTCTGATGTATTTTATAACAAAAAAAAGGAAAAGAATTATCGAGAGTCAACGAGAAGGATAATTAGATTTTGTGTATGGATTACAATAACCAAGGATAATATTTAGCCACAGGAGGGAAGGATAGTGATGTATTCTAAGAATTTTCATTTGATTACTTAGTTTAATATGATTTTGATTTTTTTTTTGGATAATTAGATCAGGATTTATGATGAAGCTAGTAGGGTATTAGAATTCAAGCTTATTGGTTAAGGCTATTCGAATGATAATTCCCATCAAAACAGAATCTTCAGTTTGAAATTTTCCCCCGAAAACAGTCACACTTTAGTCAGTGGAAGTTGGGATCAAAATATCAACATTTGGGATCTGAGATAATAAAAATGTGTTGGTAAAAGAGTTTGCCTTAAAGAGTTATTTTTTATTTATTTTTAGAATTTTCATTGGTAAAATTGTTGTTTCTTTTAAACAAAAATTCAAAAAGGAGGGTTCCTTGGAGGAAAGATCTCAGGAGATAGCGTAGATTGTAAGAACGGGTAGATTCTTGTTGGAAACAATTCTGCTAGGGATTAACTCAAGATCTTCGATTTAGGAACTAGAAAATTGATTTAATAAATTGATTATGATAAGGAATAAAGAGAAAATGGTGCATTTCTGTTTGCTGCGTAGTTTTCTAAGAACAACGAAGATTCGTTTGCTGTAGGTGGATCAGGAAAGAATGAGGTTAAAATCTTTGACAGAAAACAGAATTGCAATCCAATTGGGAAGATTTCAAACTTCAACAAAGGAATATATTCATTGGATTATGGTAATATGTCTGGAAAGATAGCTATGGGAGGTGCTGATGGGCTTTTAGTTGTGGTTTCCCTTGCTTAGAAATGAGGATAAAGTGTATTCTTTTGCAATCAAAAATATATTTTTGTATTTATGTAGTAAATACAAATTAAAAAACATTCAATTTATCTTCAAATGATGGAAAAAATGTTGATCTAAAATGTAGCTTACATGATATCGCGAGCTTAATAATTAGATGTCATAATATCTTGAATATTTTAAATTATCTTATTTCATTCTTTTTTCTTTCAAATTTACTCTATCAATACATTTTCTTCAAAAAACATTGCTTATTTAAACAGCACTTCTAATACTTCTCCTAAGTTACTTGAATTTCTATTTATGGCTATTAGGAGCATTCTTTGAATCTTTAGCTGAACTAGTTCTAGTTGCATATCCCATATTGTAACTAACTTGACTTAAGCTAGTAGGCAATGTTCCTTCAGGATTGTATGGATTTTACTGCTTTAAAAATACTTCTTTAATCTAAGCTGGGTAATAATGCACAGAAGAGTTTAGACTATTAATATATTTTAAAGGGTTATTTCCATTAATATATTGATTTCTGGAGAATTAGAGAAGATTTTAGGTTTAAGTATTTGCGAATTTATGAGCTGTCTATTGGTATTTTAGAGACTCTGCATCTGAAATTGATCTTGAATTACTTAAATGATTATGAGATGTGTGCTCATTATCCTTAAAAGCTACTACTGCTACTGAATTAGATCGTTATTAATCTTATTAGGAAATTAACTAAAAGTGACCTATAGAAAGAGGAATTTATTGAGAAATATTAGAAGAATCTTGGTTTTGATGATTGAATTGACTATCTTGATTCATATTTTTCTTATTATGCTTTTTATTACTATTTTACTTTGAAAAAACAGCTGAAGAACTACCTAAATCCTAAATAGCATGAATATCATTTTGAAGCTGTTATTAATTATGCTTATTTTATATTAACATAAACTATTTTTGGCTGGATTAATTGTTCTAAAGCTAGCAACTTTTATTAATCTCATTTGAATTTATATCTTCCTATGATTCCCAACTAACTCTTTTGGTTTATTTACCTCCTTACTCCTTTCTAACCAACTCCCCTTCACGCTATTACATCCTATTCATCAAGGATTAGCTCAACAATGAAATACTTTTATTCTTGTTAATTCTATCTTTTACCTGTTAATTTAATTTTAACTCATTTTTGGAAGATTCCTTGCTTAAATTCTATTACCACTTTAATTCTTACAATGTAGGATTATCCTCAGTATTTACACATCTTCCCTATTGCATGTTTATTATGTGTTCACTGTGATTTTATTATCTATTTGAGTTATTCTAATTTGATTTAATTGATTAATAGTCTTCCATTAAATTAAACCTAGTATTTTCCTTATTCTCCTTCTGATTGTTGTCACTATTTTAAACTCTCATTTTTATTTTCTTCTCTTATGTCTCTAAGTGATCATGAGCTGAGAGTTTTCGATCAAGAGAAGCCATTGCTTTTTGGAATATGTCTTTGAGATTATTTTATTGTTTCTATCTCAATCGAGCTTATCGCATATCACATGATTAAACAGTTTGAGAATTATCACTTTAGAGTTCTTTTCCAAAGGAAATATCTAGTTTCTGTATGTTCTTTCCAGAAATAGTTGTTTAGTTGTTAGTTTGAGGCTCTTTTAAATAGGTTTCATTTGAAACTGTTTAGGTGTTCTATTTAGAAACAAGCTAGTATGATGAAGATAAATCCTGATTAGAATTTGGTTGTATTTTGTTGTTCGAAGATGACTAAAGCAGCAGTGTTTGAGCTTCTCCTTTTTTAACAGAGAGCAGAAATAACCTAGGAGGTGCATCAAGTGTGTGTGGTTTAGATTAGGGTTTAAATGTTTTCTTCATGTTTATTTGAGTAATCAAGATGTTATTTTCAATGTGATAATAGCAATATTTAATGAATATTTCAAATTTTCTCGTTAATTTTTTTAATCTCAATCAGAAGAAAAAAAAATCCTATTTGGTTTTTTCTTGCTTTTATCTCAAAAAATTCTTTCTAATCTTATCAGCTAGTATCCCAGTTTGAAAATTTCTAAGAACATAATTGTAGTACTATTTCAGACTTTATTTAGATCACTGATTGCTTTAAGGGTTTAAAATTTAGCAGCATTTTTTGAATCGTATTTCAAAAAATACAATTACTTTTTTGTAAAAATCCTAAATTGCTGCTCTAATATTTCAAATTATCAACAAATAAAGAAAGAAAAAAAGCAAAACAAATTAATTTCATTTTATTATTCATATTCTTTAGCTATTTTTCCAATTAGCTTAATAATATTGTTGAAATTGCTT
>Ga0302271_10004054_pt1 | contig 11897 bp, 5 predicted proteins | sample III_Bog_N1_1_FD_198767 | JGI IMG/M metagenome (GOLD analysis project Ga0302271, IMG submission 198767) | Peat permafrost microbial communities from Stordalen Mire near Abisko, Sweden - III_Bog_N1_1 | ecosystem: Environmental > Terrestrial > Soil > Wetlands > Peat | place: Sweden: Abisko... | reverse complement strand
CTTTCTTTAATGTATCTCAGCCAATCAACTCAGAACTCTTTTTCTCTACATTCAACACAGTCAGCTTGAACTTTCAAGTCGTCAGCGTTGACACTATTAACAGTGAAGACGAAGTCAGTAATGATTAAAGCACTATCTCCTCTACAGCTGGTGAAAGCAGACGAATCCTATCTAATTCTCTAAAGAATCAAGAAGCTCCAAGCAAATTCTCAGACAATAACATTTCAAGCAGTTTTATCGTCAACGCAGGTAGTCTGCTAGTAACACTTTTCGGTTTCTTCATTGGAAGATATCTCTTGGTGAGCATCCATGACTGCTACAACGAAAGGGAAGAAGATCACTAAGCAAGCAAGGTCTGCTAGCTCTTGAAGCTTGTGAAAAACTTTCTGACATATGCGCCAATCATAAAGTTCATCTAAAGTTCTTGGTTTGGACTTTGCTTATTTGTGGACCTTCAGATAATAAACATTGACTTGAGCGACACCTTCAATCAGTTCTCCGTTTTCCTGTGCTTCTTGACTGTTATTGCTTTCATCCTGGCTTCGTTGTTTTTCTTTTACAAGATCAACTTCTGCAAATAAGAAGACAAATTCGAACAGAAATATGACTCTTTGTTCATATTCTATCGGATGGAGTCTTTCTGGGCCAGGAACTTTTCCTTCTGGATCTTCATCAAAAAGGTGCTGCTGATGATCGGGCTCACAGTGTTTTACTAGCACCTCTTCGCTGGGTTGATCTTCATGACAGCTGTTTGCTCTGCTTTCGGAGTGTTTATTCTCCTCGTTTAACCTTACACTCTGCCTAGAATGAACGACTACCATATAATATCAGAAGTTCTCTTGATTGCATGCTTTGGAATAATCTTCTCAATTGAACTCTGCAATGTGCAAATCAACAACAGCAACTTCCAAGGCATCAACGAAAACCTCGTTCAAAAGAAAGTAAACATATCACAATAACGATAAATATTTTGATCGAAACCTACCTAAAAATAGGTAAGTTCTCTCTCTGAAAAATTATTTATTTTTAAAAATTGAAGTTGATGTTAGGTTGGTGGCTGGTTTACTTAACAATTGCCCATATTGTTTTCCTTATACTCGGAATAGCCTCGCTTATGTGGGAGAAGATGACCTCCTAGCTGGCTGCTTATAAGGACAAACTTGCAGCAATATTTTATTTATTCTACATGGTTTTTTTCAATAAAGCCTAGTTTTATTGCATTTCATTTTTGACTTACTGGTTTCCTTCTCGATCATCCTACACACACAACTAATCTACTGCTAAAATATGGCTGTAAATAGATATTTGTTTTCAAAATGAAAAGGATTTATTTTCTTTTTTGTGTAGTCCTGAGGTGCTCTAAGAAATGAAGAAACTGCACTCCATTTTCATGAACTGCTAGGATAAAGGTCATTGGAAAGAAACTAACATAGTGCTTATCCCCCTAAGTCAGGCATTAAAAATATTTGGAGACTCAGAAAATGCCTTTAATATTGGTATTTAAAAAAATAGAACTCTTTTTTTTACTAACAACTACTGCTTTTAAAACAGGATAATTTCTGTTCCTAATTAAAAACTCTCTGAACTCAAGTGCTAAATCTTAAACTGCTTGGATGTACTGCGATGAATTTCAAGAACAGCTTCACTCAGAGGCTGTCTTGTATTTTGAAGAAAGGAAAAAGATATCTGTCCATTATCAGGAGAGATACAAACACAACAGTCTCTATTAACAGCTTTACAACAATAACAAGCAAGCTACAATAGATTATGAAATAGATTTCCACAGACAAGCCAAATCGAAGAATTTGCTAGAGTAGTTTTCAGACTTAAATCTGAATGAACTCTACAATATTTTAACTTATCGAAACTATTGGAACTTTATCCAGGACAATCTTTCCCTCGAGGATTTTTTAAAAAAACCAAATTTCTAAGGGTAGTTTGCTTCTTAACTCCAAACAACTGGCAGAGAAGCAGTAAAATAACAGTTAATCATCACAACTAGCAAATAATGGCAACAACCATCATAAGACCATTTACTGAGCTCAAATAACAACGAAGTGTCATTTGTCATCAGCAAAGATGTTTGTGATAGGATTTTTGTGAATCGTTGTTTGTGTGAGTATTGCAAAGAGCTTTATTTTTCTAGGGAATATCTGAACACAGTTGATTGGATGGTATTCGAATGTTTGCGTGATCAATATCTTTAGCCACAAGATGTCTTGAGACTCGTCTCCTGTTTCAATATCCAGACATTATTATTTATTAAAAAAGTAATGAACATAAGACTTAAGATGATGGAGAGTGGATATTCGGTATTTGCTGAGGAAATCGAGAGCTTAGTTACAACCAGCGAAGATATTAATTACTACAATGAGAATGATACAACCCTTTATCAACGAATTCTCTTGAATCAGCTCTAAGTTAAAAACAAAGATGATTCTAATCTAAGCTCTTCACGATATCTTGAAACCACACTGATATCATCAAAAGAAAAATTAATTGAACTCTAGTCTTTAGATAATTTGGCTGGTAAACAGGCCAACAACTAAAAATCATAATATTAATCTCCCCAAAATAAAAAAAGAGATCAATCAGTCCCAGAAAAAATGGTCCGGTTTAAGGTCTTTGAATGGGTAGTTTTATGAGAAAAGATAATTTTTTGCTGTGAATATGTCAATGAACGATTATTCGAGAAACAAGAGGATTAAAATGATGTGTCCTATGTAGTTAGATCGTTTAGGCTAAAAAAAGTTGTAAGGCAGCAGCGAATAACTCATAATTATGAGCTTGTATTGCTCAAATACAGAAGAAAAAGAGATTTATTTACTTTAAAAAGGCTAATAAAAGCACCTTTTGGTAATAAAAATTGAATATTTTTAAACTACCAACCTCAAACAAAACAAGGGGATTCGTCTTATTACCTATTTTTGTTATTTTTTTATGTGTAAACGAAGGTACTGCCTATATTTTAAGCTGTGTAAAAATTAAAATTCAGATTAAAAAATTAAGATTTATTATTAGGATGCTATTTTTTTCTTTGTTGTAAATAGATTTTCCTAAACATTTTTACATTTCATCTCATAATATGATATTTTCAATTTCTTCTCATTTTGCCTATTTATGATTATTGAAATGCTTTACAGTAAGCTTTCTAATGAGTATTTGTGTGCTAAATGTATTTAAAAGTGATGTAATAGACTTAAGGAAAGTTGTGTGTGATTTTTCTGTAATTATCCCAAGGAGAAATTAAATCTTTTAGGAAAATTTAGCGTTCAGAAATATTAAATTGTGAGAATAAGCAAAGAGTAATATGAGGGTCTTACCTACCTTAATTATCTTAGTCTACGCATGTATATTTATGGAAACATTATCATATTAAGCTTTCAACTGACATAATTCTTTTTGTTTTTGTAGACTGCGAAACTTGGATTGCTCCCAGTCAGATAAATGAATCAACTCCATTTATTGAAGGCTTCTTTCAAACTGGTGCTATAGATAATTGCATTTACACACAATTTTATATTTTAGCTGATTAGATCACAGCATTTGGAGGCCCTGGCTGCTTTCAAACTCTGACTCGCTTAAACTATTATGGAAGAATTGATACCTCAACTCCAGGAAACAATTTAATTTCTACTTTGAACCCCCATTTTAAGCTTTAAGTCAGCTTCGTTCTCTATGTTATCTTCCTTCAGGGTGTGACACCATTTTCAGCTTAGTTTTAGCTCCTAACCGAAGATTCAAGCTTTTAAATCTATTCTGATTCCATTTCTTGTACTTAAATTTAAGATTCCACTTATGGCATTTACTACAATAAATGCCCTATTCGGATGAAATATTATCATTTCTACGAAACTGTGTCTTTTTCTTTAATTGGCATGACGAATTCGAAAGATTATTCCTGGGGAATGTCTTAGATGGAATTTTCTACCTTTGAATGCAGCTCTAATTGTGCTTATTGCGAATCATCTTCGAATTGCATATGTACTAACTTTTTCAAAGTCAAAATAAAATCTTTTTGTATTATTTTCTCAAGAAAAAAACCATCATTATTTTGATTTTGCTAGATGCTATCGATACAATTGCTTCCTCCAGTATTTGGAAGTACCTTTATGAGAGGGAGATAGACTAAGAGACTGTTCAAAGAGTCGATGTGCTTGACAAATAATGCATTCCTTAGCAATCTGTTTTCCTCCATAATGATGTGGTTCCTTTTGTTGGGCTTGGGATGACCTCGAATGTAAACTTAATTAACCCATAGACAATTCTTTTGAGATTGAAGCTAGAATCTACTCCGTTTTATCTTATCAATATTTAATTTAAACTTGTAAGATACACAAAGTTCTACTTTTCTCACCCAACAGCAGATCAAACGCTCAATAATCTGTTGTTATTTTTTTATTAGGTAAGATAAATGTGTTCAGGATCTTCTTTTACTATTGCCAACGATCAAGCTGGAACTATTGGGTTTTTCTAGCATTCCATTGGAAGTTGCTCAAGCCAAGAGTATGTTGGTTTCATATTCTTTTAGTACCAGTATTTTGGTTTCTTAAACCCCACAATCAGCATTTAATCCTATGGAACATCGATTGGAATAAGGGAATTTAGGATACAGCCATTTTATTGTGCGGCTGGCTGCTCACTTTGCAGCAATTCTCAATACTGCATTGAACCAGATAGTATTACTCCTTTCAAAATATTTCTTTACATTGGATTTCATTCTTTCATTGATTCCTTTTCTGATCTATTTGGTTAGTATACACTTTGTTTGCGAGCCTTGTTTTCTCTCCTACTCGAGCATCGCTACTCTCTGAAGGTTGGGTAATAATTAATCCTGTAATAGGAAATAATCTATCGACTTGCTCTGGAGAAACTTACCTTGGCGGGGAGAATATCTTTACACCTCAGACGAAACTTTAAAAATAATTTCATATTCCTTAGCCTCACTACAAGATAAGGATAACCTTCACCGTGAGCAACCGATTTCTCATACTATTGAGTTTAATATTGTTTGTTCTTTTAGATCTTAAAGATGGGTTTCTGGATGACAAACAGATTGTTCATAACAGTTGATGGAGGCGTCTATTAATATCTATCTTTTTGTGAGTCTGATAATAGTTTCTGCATCTCATCAAGTTCGAACGTAGTTAGAGAGTTTTCTTAAGAAATAAGTCATATTTCATACAATATGCGTATTGACTTTGATGGGGAGATAACAGGAGTATCTGATCCATCTGCTTTTTGGGGAATTGCCAAATTCATTCTTGAAATTGCTTAGTGTCATTCCTCATGTAAGACATATTGCACTGGCCCTTTAGAGGCAGATTGTACCATACCCTCTCTTTCATTGATAAGATCGTTTTAGAATTTCTTGTATCCCTAAAATCTAGAAGTAAACTAGCTTAATTTTTCTCTCGTTGAACCTCAATTTTACTCTTTTCTTTATTTAGAGTGCTTGGACACTAACTGGAGCTTCTTGTAGTTCCCTTCAGTATTCCTGCTCATTAACATAGGAAGTTTTCTTAGGAGGAAATGGCTGCTTCTCAAACACAGCAGTTTTGACTGGATCATTTGACATCAGCGATAGTTTTTCAATCTTAGTCCTAACATTCGATTTCTTGAAAATAGGAAATTGGAATGCACAAGCTCTTCTCATTATTTAAATTGATTAGTTTACTTATTACAACTACTTCGTGACAGTGGAATCTACTTTTTCCTGTAAAACCTCCTCCGATGGGTTAATTTAGCCTGTAAGACTCGAAATATTATATAACTCAGTAATAGCGAAGACAATAGCTGTATCAATATCAACCTCTTATCATGAAGGGTAAATTATTAAAAATAAAAAAACTAGACTTCTTAAAAATTCCTTTAAAATTTTTAGAAATCTGTTTCCATAATAGTTTTACTAACAAACCATTTATTTTAATTAAAAACAGATATTGGGGAATACGCTCATTTCAAATGTAACTATTTGGATGCCCTATCGGGTAGTATTGGCTTGGGAATGCTTGCTTTTCTTGTCTTCCTAAATGCATTTCTTGCATAAATGATAACAGTTGCTTTTCATCCTGTTATTCAAATTGTTTCACATGCTATGGAGAAGCGGAGTCACAATGCCTTTCATGCAGTTCTTCAGACAACCGCCAACTAGAAGGAGGAGTAATGCAAAACATAATACTATTGCCTTTCGACTGAGAAAATTTTCTCTGTTTGGTTCTTTAAGATTTGCAAGTGTAATTCTGGATTCTCAGATGTAGGTTAGACTCTGTGTGTATCATGCCATTACTCATGTGATGAATGCACTGACATTTATATATCCTCTTGCTCAAGCTGCTTGAAAACTAGTTACCGCGCCCTTTCAATGTAATCATAAATAGTCAAACAATTTTGATTTTTCATCTTTAGAAGTTGTATTTTATTGATTTTAGGGGGAAATGTGAATGCCTTCCAAGATACTATGATCTTAATGGAGTTATGTCTTGCTAGAGGTGCCATTATGCATGTTTGAGTTGCAAAGACGATACAATTGCAGGTTGTCTCACTTGTTCGCTAGCTGATGATCATAGATAGCTAGATGCTCTAACTGGATAATGTGATTGCATTCCTGGACATTACGAAGATTTACTGCTCTAATCCTGTGTTTAATGCAATATAGTTTGCTTAACATGTTCTGGGTCAGCAACAAATTGCGTAATACTTTCTCAATTTCTCATGAAAAACAATTATCTCTGTCAAGAAATGACCTGTTAATTTATTATTAATTTTAGACCTAATGTGTATCTAGCATTTCATAACTTCCCTCTTGTGTTTGCGATATATCTAACGGATACTGGAGTAACGGAGTAGATTGCTATCAGTGTTACTCTGCTTGCTTGACTTGTTTTGGCTCGAACGAAGACGAATGCCTGAGCTGCAGTGGCTCTTAGTAATTCTTGAATTACAAGTGCGTTCCTCTTTGCTAATATTTTGAGTATTGGGGGATGGTTGTTGGAAGGTAGAATTACTGCCAAAAGCGGTGTACAAGCCAGTTGTATTCAGTTAGTCGGCGATCCTGCTGTGACACATATGCTCCTTCAAATTGTATCTCTGAGATAACGAGCTATGTTGTATCCTTTGTCAGAAGCAAAAACACGGTGGTTCTATAGTTCAGTAGACCTTTTAGGGTTGACTATGCGATATCGTATGACCATGTGATAGTGCTTTCCATGGAGAACATCGACAATTTCTCTTCTGTGTTCACTCCCCTCGACGAAAGCGATGGATACGTCTCCAAGATTTAGATTGTTGCTACTCCTCTGTAATCTGTGAAATACTCTGAGCTTATCATCAAGCTTGAGACAGATTACATCCGAGATGAGCCTGGAGTGCCTCACAAACAAGCAGTAAGACCAAAGATATTATTTGTAATATTTATTTCATTCTAATTGCTTGCTCAAACCCTTAGGGCTCCAAGAAGTCGGTTGTGTTCGGAAGGACTGAATATGTATCAGAAGCTTAAAAACAAGCCATCAAAGATGCCAGTTCAAATGCTTAAATCATCTCTAAAATCATCAGTTACCTTGGTGCTGTCTTTTATTTTCTGAATGCCTGCTAGCTGCTTGACGTAGTCGTGGATGTCATGCAGTGGTCATATTACTATACCTTCTTTAATCTAACACAGCCGATCAACTAGGAACTCTTTTTCTCTACGTTCAACACAGTCAGCCTGAGCTTTCAGATCATCAGTGTAGACACTACTAACAGCGAGGATGAAGTCACTAATGATTAAAGCACTATCTCCTCTACAGCTGGTGAAAGCAGACGAATCTTATCTAATTCTTTAAAGAATCAAGAGGCTCCAGGAAAATTTTCAGACAATAGCATCTCAAGCAGTTTTATAGTCAACGGAGGTAGTTTACTTGCAACCCTCTTCGGTTTCTTTTTCGGAAGATATCTCTTGGTGAGCATCCATGACTGTTACAACGAAAGGGAAGAAGATCACTAAGCAAGCAAGATCTGCTAGCTTTTGAAGCTTGTGAAGAACTTTCTAACATATGCTCCGATCATAAAGTTTATCTAAAGTTCTTGGTTTGGACTTTGTTTATTTGTGAACCTTCAGATAATAAACATTGATTTGAGCAACACCTTCAATTAGTTCTCCGTTTTCCTGTGCTTCTTGACTGTTATTGCTTTCGTCCTGGCTTCACTGTTTTTCTTTTACAAGATTAATTGCTGCAAATAAGAAGACAAATTCGAACAAAAATATGACTCTTTGTTCATATTCTATCGGATGGAGTCTTTCTGGGCCAGGAACTTTTCCTTTTGGATCTTCATTAAAAAGGGACTGCTTATACTTGGGATCACACTGTTTTACTAGCATCTCTTTGCTGGGTTGATTTTCATGACAGCTGTTTGCTCTGCTTTTGGTCTATTTATCCTCATTGTTCAGCCTTACACTCTGCCGAGGATGAACGACTTCCATATTATTTCTGAAATTCTCCTGATTGCTTGTTTTGGAATAATCTTCTCGATTGAACTCTGCAATGTACAAATCAACAACAGCAACTTCCAAGGCATCAATGAAAATCTAGTCCAAAAGAAAGTAAACATTTCATAATACGGACACAAATTTTGATAGGAAACCACCTAAAAATAAGTAAGTCTTCTCTGAATAATTGGTTTTTAAAATTATAGTTAATGTTAGGCTGGTGGCTGATTTACTTGACGATTGCCCACATTGCTTTCCTTTCCATCGGAATAGCCTTACTTATGTGGAAGAGAATGACTGTTTAAATGGCTACTTACAAGGAAAAAATTGCAGAGATAGTTAATATATTCTACATGATTTTTTTCAATACAGCTTAATTTTATTGTGTTTCATTATGGGCATACTGGTTTCCTTCTCGCTCGTCCTACACACACAACTAATCTACTGCTAAAATATGGCTGTAAATTGATTATTTCTCAAATTTTAATTATTAATTCATTATTGTTATTATTTCCTAGCCCTGAAGTACTCTAAGAAATGAAGAAGCTACATTCTATTTTCATGAACTGCACAGATAAAGGTTACTGGAAATAAGTGAAAATAGTCCTTATTCCCCTTAATCAGGCTTTAACGATGTTTCAAAACTCCGAAAATGCCTTTTCCATTGGTATTGCAATCTAAATATTACTACTTATTCTTTTCTTTTTTTGTCAACTGCTGTTGCTTTCCTAAAACAGGATAATTTCTGTTCCTCATTAACAACTCTCTAAACTCAAATACTAGATCTTAGACAGCTTTGATGTACTGCGATTAATTTCAAGAATAGCTTCACTCAGAGGCTGCCTAATATTTTGAAGATAGGAAAAAGCTTTCTGGCCATTATCAGGAGAGATTCAAACCAAACTGTCTCTATTAACAGCTTTACAACAAAGAAGAGCCATCTGTGATCAATTATGCAAAAGATTTTTATCAAGAAGCAAAATCAAAGAATTTACTAGAATAGTTCTCAGACATGAATTTAAATGAACTCTACAATATCTTAACTTACAGAAATTATTGGAACTTTATCCAAGATAATCTTGCCCTAGAGGATTTCTCAAAGAAACAAGATTTTTAAGGAAACATGAGTTCCTCTTTTCAAGAGGCTAGCAGGGAGGCAGTCAAACAGCAGCTAATAATCCGAAGTAACTAATCTCAGCAGGTATCGCAAGAACATTTTCTGAGTGTAAATAACAATAATAAGAGCAACACAGTATCATTTGTCATCAATGAAACTCTTTGTGATAGAATTCTTGTGAATCGTTGCTCGTGTGAGTATTGCAATGAGCTCTACTTTTCTAGAGACTATTTGAACACAGTTGATTGGAAAGTATTCGAGTGTTTACGAGATTAATACCTTTAGCCACAAGATATCTTGAGAATCATTTCATGTTTCAACTTTCAGACCATATTGTTCATTAAAAAAATAATGAATGTAAGGCTTCAGATGTTGGAGACTGGCTACTCTATTTTTGCTGAAGAAATCGAGAGTTTAAATAAATCCAACCAAGGAATTAATGATAATGATAACGATGAGAATGATACACCATTTTACCAAAGAATCCTCTTGAATCAGCTTTCAGCAAAAAACAAAGATGGTTAAATTCTAAACTCTTCAAGATAATATGAAACCACAATGATACCATCATAAGATAAATAAATAGAACTCTAGCTTTTAGAGAATCAAGCTGTTGCTGCTAATAACCGCTATAAACACAAAAACAGCACATCGATGAGGCAGCAACAGGCAAACAAGAATTCAAAATAAAAGAGTTAGTCACCTCCAAAAAAGAAAAATAGAGACCAATCAGAGTCTGAAAAAATGGTCCGTTTTAAGGTCTTTGAGTGGGTAGTTTTGTGAGAAATATACTCACTCATTGATGTATTAATTTTCTTTAAGATGAAGCAAGTATTTTCATGATATCTTTGATGAAAGGATTGTAGAGAATGCACAACTAACTAAAAATTATTTTTTTATTGTATAAATTGTAATAAAAAAAAAGAGATAGATAAAGGAAAGTGATTGACACGAAGAAAAGCAAATTTAGCTTACTGTTTAATTCGCTGAATGTTTTAGTAGTTTACTTAATATAAGCCAATTAATTTATTGATCCTTCTTTCCTAAATTGATATAATTCTTTTTCAAAATGAGTTTGCTTCTTAAATGACAACGGTGGTCTTCCCTTAATCTTAAAATTAAACAAAATAAAGCGATTTACATTTTCTTTGGGATTCTCTTTAGATATTATTGCTATTTAGATTGTTTAATAAACCTATGATCTTTATTCTTAACAACTCGCGATTATCTTTCATCTTTACAATTTCTCTTCAATTACTTAATCACATAATAAATTTCCATTTCAAAGTTCATGCCAGTTGATTAGACATTTGGCTTATGTTGTAAATTCCTGAATAATACTTGTTGGTTGTATATAAAAAGATCAGAAGAAACAATTCTAGATTGGCTCAAAATCGATAATACCATTTAAGATAGTGCTGAGCTTGTGGAACAAAAATTTCCTTACTCATCAGAGATTCTCTTAATTCTCCCAGTCACTTTAGCTACTTAGGTTCTTGGTTAGGAAGACATCAATGAAACCTTTGTCATATCTTACATGTGATGCCATAGATGTCCTTTCCTAAGCTTAAAAGGAGACTTATCTTTTTTTCCCCAATCCATTTTTTGATTTATTTACTTGGCAAGGATATTTAGCATTTCTAATTTGTCTAAATCGATGCAGAGATTTATGTAAATTAAATTTCATGTGGCTTTATACACAGGTATTGTCTAAATAGTTAATAATATTATTTTTTATATAGTTTCAGCAAAAATTTCATTTTTTACTTTTTATTTCTTTTTTTATTCATTGAAATCCTAGTCAAATCTCGGTTTCTCCATTTGTAGGCCTACTCAGTATGCACTGAAATATCATGTTAGTTACGTCTCAAGGTTACTTTTTTCTCTTTTAAGTTATTGCCTTGAAACTAAAGCCAAATTAGAAGAAGAAAATTAACTCCTTGGAGGAGTAATCAAAGTTGAATAAATGCAAGTGGGTAGTTTTTGATGTCTGCCAGAAATCAAATCTCCCCTACCACTACCCCCAGTTTAAGAATCCAGCGTTAATCAGATGAATGGGTAATTATAGATTCGAGAAATTAATGATCTTCGCACTATATCCTGAAATTAACCTGGGAGAAAGAGACAAACTCAGAAAAGGCAAGGCATTAATACAGTATTTTGTCATAGGACAAATCGAATTCAAAGAGGCAATGAGAATCCTACTACTGTTTTCTGGATTCAATCCGAGGGGAATAGTGAAACTCAAATCAGAAATTAATTTTTGTTTTTCTTTATGTCGATTTAATGATAGCCAAGATTTGAGGGCTT
>Ga0302271_10004050_pt1 | contig 11909 bp, 5 predicted proteins | sample III_Bog_N1_1_FD_198767 | JGI IMG/M metagenome (GOLD analysis project Ga0302271, IMG submission 198767) | Peat permafrost microbial communities from Stordalen Mire near Abisko, Sweden - III_Bog_N1_1 | ecosystem: Environmental > Terrestrial > Soil > Wetlands > Peat | place: Sweden: Abisko... | reverse complement strand
AAATCAAATGAATCCACTATTTTCCTAAACATCTTTTCTATTTTGCCTCTCTGCCAGATTAAAGATATCGATCCCTTTCGGGAGCTGCTCTCAAAAGCAATTAATTTGGAAGCTAAATTAAACAAATAATGTTTTTTTGGTTTTGTATTTCATCAGAAGTAGCTTCTAGAGTTATTGATATTAAAGCGATAAGTGATTTGTTTAGTCCTTCCTCTTGGAAGGAAAGGTTAAAATATAAGTGTTTTCAGAAATATTCAGTTAACAAATTGCTCATTCATTTTTAAGATATTTTTCTCATAAATTCTAAAAGTTATGATAAATGTTCCTTGCAAAGAAAAAAAAGCAAAGTAGTTTGTTTTTATTTTGTTGGATCTTGGAATGATATTAATGATTGATTGGTAAGTTAATTTGAAAAAAAGCTTCATTGCTGCAAGTAAAGTTTTACCAAATGTAACATAAAACTCAAAACAATCTGAAAGCTTGTACATTTATTAGAATTCCTTGACATGAGGATACAGCTGAAATAGCTTTTTTTTCTCTCACTGGGCAAGCACTGATGCGTCCTTGACAGTAAGGTTAATTCTGAGTTTATGAAGGGGCTCAATTAGGAAACTATAATTGAGGATCATCTCATAGCTGGGATCCAAATCAAATTAGAATGTTCTCATGAAGACACTGAGGAGAATTCTGGCTTCGATAAGAGCTAGATGCTGGCCAATGCAATTACGAGGACCAGCGTTGAAGGGAATGAAAGCGAATGGAGTGATTGCAGATTTATTGAACCATCTCTCAGGCTTGAATTGATGAGGATCTTCCCAGTATTTGGGATTGCGATGAACGGCAACTGGAATAGGTTTGACAAGTGTTCCCTTGGCGATGAAAATATCCTTGAGATAATGATCTTGAAGCGCAACACGATTGAAGATTTATCCTGCAGGTCCGTAGAGTCTTTAAGTTTCTTGGATGACTCCGTTAAGATAAGGGAGGTTCAGGAGACCCTTGGGAGATTGATCGGTGTTAGCATCAAGTTCTGCTTGTAATTTAGCCTTAATCTCCGGAGCTTAAGTGAGATACCAGACAGCCATTCCGCAAAGATGTCCAGTTGTGTCCATACCAGCAACGTAGAATGTCATGAATTCGTTGATGATTTGATCCAAGGACATCTCACCGAGGAGATTGTTCTTTTTCAAATAATAGCACAGATCTTCCTTCGTGCTGACTTCTCCGCGCTTTTCGAATTCTTCTTCCTCATCTATACGGCCTTGAATGATACTACCTACAAGTGTTCTGAATTCCTTGATTTGCTTATTCAGAATTCTATCTTTTTCGGTGAGTCCCCACTCGAAATACTGTTTTCCAAACAGGAAATAGCCTGGTGAAAGAAGCTACAATCCAATGGAGTTGACGAGATAAGAAAGTGCAACAGAGAGGGACATGCCATAGAAGGTTTTATCCTTGGAGACATTGCTGAAGAATGTTTGGACTACGACTTCAGCAGTAATTTCTTAGAACACTTCGATCATATCAATATTCTTAAAGTTCTTCTCATCGATATATCTTTGGTAAACTTCCTTCGTGATCTTCTCAATGGAAGGGACTCTCTTCGCTAAGGATTCAAAATGGAACACACCTGAGAGAACGTTTCTGTTCTTCTTCCATTAAGGTCCTTCTGAGAAAATTACACCCTTACCAACTAATCTGATCAAGTCATCCAAAAACATCATGCTCTTGTTGTAGACCTTGCCTTCAAGCTATGTGAACTCCTTGATGTACTCGACGTCAGCTAGCTTAAGGATCACATTTGTGCTGTTGTTCTCGACGAAGAGCTTAGCATTCTCTCCACCATTCTCAAACATGTGCTTCAAATGATAATCAACGTCACCATATTTCTTAACTCTCTGCCCGGCTCCGTAGAACACTCCCAAGAACGGATAGAACTCACCCTTCCCGTACTTGACGTATCTGCGGTACATAATGTATGGACGCAGGCAATGTCTGTAAAGGATGACCCCTAGAATGAATCCGATAATGTAGATAAAATAGATGAACATTTTTATTTTCGCTACTCTCTTCTTCTAAATTTTATTTGTTTATTTTAATATCTGAAATGCATCCTACACCCAGTCAGTAGTACCCCATTTAATCACCACATAATCAAAACTCTACCTCATATTAATTCGCCCTCGTAGTGCTTAAATTTGATCATCCTTATGGAGTAATAAAGAGGGGGGTACTATGATTTGTAATAATTCTGCATCATATCATAGCAGAATGACTACATGATATTACCTTCAGCAGCAATAAAAGAATTAGAAATGAAGGTATAAAAGAATAAATATTATTTGAAAAAATTAATCCCACATTTGGACATACCCATGTGGCAGTATTAATAAGATATTCGCAACTCCTCGCTTGATAATTTTTATAAACTCAAGTATTTTTTGGTAACTACTTTTCTGGAGATTTCCTTCATTCTTCAAATACTTTTCAGTGATTTAAGGCCAGCTACTGATGGTGTGAGAGGGAGTGAGAGATTAATATATTGCAATATTTTGTTGAGAATATATTAGATATTTTTGATTAATTATGCAAAAAAATAAATAACCAGTTTATTTTTGATCCACTTTTAGTGAAGTTTATTGATTTGACTATGCATAGTATGTTTAAAATTTATCAACTTTTAAAGTCTATTTGGAGAATCTCCTTGGCTGGCTGCATTCTCCACCCTATTTTAGCTAAGATTTCCCACGTTCTTTCATATTGGTAGATATTTACTCGGATATCTTTACCTTTTTCTGTTTCGAAAATATTAAGCTTTAAAAAAGGATATTTTCTATGTACAGAACAATTCAGTGTTAAAATAAATCATGTGTGTACCAATTAAATATGATTTTAAAAAGATCTTTTGAGAATAATCTATTAAAATATTATTATTCCGTAATTATTTGAGTTACTTTATTTTTTAATGACTCTTGAAAAGAGTCTAGATAATTTAAGCACTTTCAATAAATATTTTGTTATTTAGGATTCCTAATTAAGCACATATTTAGTTTTAGGATCTTTTTAATAGTTTTGACCATCTAAAAACATATGGCGCTAGGGTCTTTTTTTAGCTGTTAAACATTTTATCAAAAATAAGGAAATACTCATGTCCACTAATAATGTCTATGATATCATAAAGAATTTTACTACTTTTTCTTCTTTTTTCATGAAGTATTTTTATTCTCTATCCCTAAAACAAATCAGAAAAATAAATCTTGGAAAGTTTGACTGCTGAGCTGACTAATCCTTCAGTCTCAGATTCTTTTTTTTTTCCAAATAATTTAACCTTTTCATCAATTGTATTAAAACAAAAAGTGAGAAGAAAAAAAAACAAGAAGGAAAAACAACAAATATTAGTTAATTTCAATCTTTAGCTTTTCAACCTTTTTTTTGAAAATCCTTCAGCTAAATAAAATGGCATGGAAAGGAAGTATGCGCACTCTCTGATAAATTTAAATAAAAATAGCAAGGTTTTAGAATGATATCCCATTTGAATTATGAGAAGAAAAATATTTTCGATAGAATTCAACATAATGTGGTTCAATAATGGAAGATTTCTTCCGAATTGACTTCATCTAAACAGTTTTATCAGGAAAGGCAATTTTATTGTAAGGTATTTTGAGCTAGAGGAGGAAAGAGATCCAACTTAAACTAATGATTATCATTGATTGTGAATATTTGGTAATATCAAAGCATAAAGCCATTCAAACTTTTGAAGAATAAAACAAAGCTAAAAATAGCAGTTCTTTTGCCCCTCAAACTCATTTAGCCAGCTACTGACTCAATACCATGCGAATAGCAGCTCATTTGCTTTTTGTATACCATTAATCTTAACTCATTTCCTAAAACATAACCTGTAGTTAAAAAAAAAACTGATTAATCCTCTGTAAGCTTGCTCTTTTTCTCAAATTAACCAAGTTAAAAAAACACAAGATATTCCTTGGAAAATTAAATTTTTATCATGAGTAATGTAATTTGATAGTCAATAAATATTTTTTTAGGTTCTAGAGGGGATTATTAGTGTCTTTGGTTTGAGGAGGAAGTGAGAACTTAAAAATCTCTATTATTTTGTCTTAGCATTAACTCTAAAAATCTCATACAGTCTAAATACACCTTTTTTGATTTCATTTTTTTAGAAAAATGCTTTGTTTTCTTGAGTAATGAACTGTTTTTTTGAACTCTCTTAACTAAATCAGCCTGAAAAACAGTAGTATTGTTTATCAAACGTTTGATTATAAGAAAATAACTTGGATAAACAGAGAATAGGGAGTAATCACTTGGATTAACGTTCAAACAACAGAATTTGAGAAAAGAAATATCTGTACCCCAGCATTGATGAAATAAAATAATTGAAGATATTCTCAGAGTCAATTTATAAAGAAATTATAATCTCTTTTTTTTCAAACGGAATCTGGAAAGGTCAGTGTATGCATACTGGGGAGAAACTTTGAGTATCAAATAGTTAATTAGTTTCTTATTTTCAATGCAATCATACACATTTACAAGTGTAAAAAGACAGAGAAAATAGGTAAAACATCAAAAAACTGATGCTTACTACATAAATAAGAAATAAAACATTTTCACTGAAGAAATCATTTGGTTTTGTTGGTAATTTTTGAAAATATTCAATAATTTATAGTTGGTCTTTTCTCTAATAACTCAAAAACCTCAAAGCAGATTATTTATTCAAAGCTACTCAGCGTAAATAAAGTGGGAACAAAAAGAAAAGAGGGGTATTTGCAAATTATTTGAAATATTAGGATCTAATAAGAAAGAAAAATTGTTTTTTGATTTAGAAGGTAAAAAAATTCCTTTGTAAATTTAAATTATTATTTTTATCATTTGTAATGATGACTGGAGATGCTTAATGTTACAATCCAAGAGGGAAATTAAGATTTTAATGTAAAAGCTGTTTCCGAAAGATGTAACAAAACACTGAAACAAAAAAGAGATTATTTTTTAATCTCGCACTAAATAAAAAACCATTAATGCAAAGTCAGGCACCATTTGTTGATTTTTGAATCCAGTTCTAAGAAGTAGAGGGAAGCCATCGAGGGTGGAAAAAGTATGTCTCAAGGGAAGAGGGTATGAAAGAGTTAAGGAAATAAGAGGGTGAAAGAGTAAAGGAAATTCCGGTGAAAGAGTATGAAGGAGTTTTTTGAAGGTGGGGAGGAAGGAGATATTAGATTGATAGAAAGGTCTATCCATCTCATTTCCTAGCCACTGAAATTTGATATCATTGGAGTCTGATGATCGAAGAAGAGAGGAACTTCTAGGCAATGAGCGAGGAGTTTATTGATTAAATGATTTCGAAATCATAGGAAATAAATTACTTCCTGTCAATATCAAGGGATTTTATGGCAGCGTGAATTGGTCGTTTGACTAATAAGATCTCCTTAAAAGATGCGCTGTTGCAAGAGGTGCTAGAAGAGAGCTCACCATCAACTTGTAGATGTTCATGATCTCTTTTCGTTTTTACAATCGTTTCGAAGGAGATCGACATTGGTCTGCAAGGCTCTCTCTGGTTGGAGATCATAAGCTACTTTTAGATCGCATAGTTCTTGAAGACAGCGATCTTCGTAGGCTTGATCGTCTTGCGGTAGAACGATTCTTTTTTATTGTAAATCGGATGAACAGGGTAGGCAGCATTCCACATTTTGTAAATCGTGTTGACAGCAGGGTCCTAGACATGCTCGAGTAGGAGAATGCAGAGCTGTTTCCTCCATAGGAGCGTAAGCGAGTCGCCTTTGACATCAGAGATATCGAGCATTACAGTCCGCATCAGCATATTCTTGTAAGCAGAGAGTAAATCACTTTCCTTGAGCAATTCAACGTATGTCTCAAGCATCTGCACATACTTTGGAGACTTGGAGATTGAAGCATCTCTGGACTTGACTGTCTCACGCACGCAATCGTGAAATTACTTGCGAGATTGTGAGCAATACGAAGTCGACAATGAAAACAAAGGAGCAACGTAGTCCTCCAAGAAGAAGTTAGCGATGTTGTCTTGCATTCTTTTGTTAACGTAGTTAGTGTCTTTACCCTTCTCGAGTAATAAGCTTTCGATAGCTGCCCTGACTTCTTCTTTTCTTTCGTTGTAGCAATCTGGGTAGGATGAGAGGTAGTTTCGTGCCATTTTAGTTTGATGGGATGTTTGAGGTGTTATTTTTTTATATGAAATTATGTGAAATGGAGTTGTTTTTGAGTATTTGAAAGCACAGAAATGTTAATTTCAGTCAGGGCCGGATATATTTTTTGTTTGTTTGTTTTGGAGGATTTAATTATTATTCACTTTCTAGATGAGTTTCGTTATCTTTAAGGTACTGAAATCGTCATCGTCTCAAAGCACAAGATAAATACACTTTCAATGATCTTGTCTAACAGAAGATAATCTTTTTCACAATCCCAGATTCCTCCCTTCTTCCCCCACAAATTATTCACGCGAATCTAATATTTACAGATACAATCTCTTCTTTTTCAGCCAGCCTCCTATCCCCCGTTGTGATCTTGTAATTAGGATATATTCTCTCGAAAAAATTACAGATCTTAGAAAAACTGAGAAAAGACATTTTATATTTCAATTTTGAAGAGCTCTGGAGGTAGTTGAATACAAAACGAACATTGCATTTTACTCCAGCAATTCTTTTGATAAGTCTCTTAAAGCATCAGAAATTTAAAAAAACAATTAAGATAACTGAAGTATATTTTATGTAACATGAACAAATTCTAATTACTTTTCTAATATAAAATAAAAAAAAACCAAACCCACCCAATTTATCTGAAACAACCGCATTTTGATATCCAAAGAAAAAAACGATCCAATCATCTTATTATCCCTCCCAATCTCCATATTTTTAGAATCATTATCAACTAGAGCTATTGTTCTTTTGTTTTTTTGCGAGTAACTTTAATAAAACACGGAGTCTCTTTATCTGATCTTTCTGCTTGAATTCGTAAAACAAAAATACTGCCTTTATTAAAAAATCTGGTTCTATTCTAAAATGAACTTTTGACTTTCATCTTTTCATCTTCATCTTAGTTTCAAGGAAAATAAGAAATAGACTAGAAATAATTAGTATCTATTTCTTGATAGGATTTGGATGGAATGATCCAACTGTAATTGATAATTTATTCATACTAAACAGGAGTACTTTTTGATGTTCTCTAAATGCCATCTTAACCAAATGGATAATCTAACAAGATCAAGAGCATAGCATATTCAGAGAAAAAAGAATTGTTCTATTTTCTAATTTACTTCATTTGTGGTTATGTGCGGGGGAGAAGAGATTTCCTTTAATGGCTATCCTTATTAGGTAAGTTACACTTTATCTCCTTTGAGGGAATTATTGTAGATTGCAAATTTAACAGATTAGAATTGTTAGTATTTTTTTAAGCTCAGCTTTATTTATTCTAAGAAATTTTCTAACGTTATTAGAATCTTCATTTGCCTCTTTGTCTGTCTCAGGATTGTTATTTCTAACATTTTTGAAAGTTACTTAGAATTCGAACCAACTATAGCTCATCTGATTTCTTTCTTTTTTCTCGTAATTTGTAATGAAAAATATGAGATTGATTTTAAACCACTACAATTTCGTAAAGAATAAACTCCAAGAGAGAGGGGGGAAAAGAGTCACTTTTTATCAAATTATTGTTTCGGTCTTAGGCAGAAAATCCAAAGGATAACAAGAAGAAAAGAAACAGACTAAATGAAATTTCAATCAATTAACAATAGGTACACTAGAAAATAAATCAAATACAAAAATAAATAGCAAATTTGTTTAAAAAAAAAAGAACAGAATCATGAAAAAATCTACCTTCAAACTGATCTTTCCACATACAAAAGCGTAGTAAATAAATAAACTTTCGCTACAGTAAAGAATTCCTTTCAATGTGAATATATTTTTACAAATATCTTCTTGGAAGAATTAGTGTAAGACTATAATATCAATCCATAAAGGGGACAATCACGCAAACATAATTTATCCTTTATTAAATTATGATTCCCTCTATCCGTTGATTTTTTATCATCCATATTAATTCTTTTTCTAAACCTATTAACATTTTTAAAAAATACAATCTGGAATTTATCTTTATCTTCAGAATATTCAACATTAAGATTAGAATGCTCATTTAGATGTCTTTTTTGTTCTGTTGCAACGTTCTAAAAATTGCTTTATACAAGATAGGGATATAACATTGGTAATCATTATGCAATTGCAAATGAATCTAAGGGAAATTATCTAAAGCTACCTTAATTCGACCTTTATCTCTGTCAGATTAATCCAATATTTCAAATAATTCTGTCTCCAAATGAAATAGATATCATTTGTATTTTTTTAATGTTTTCTACCTAGATAAATGCTATCTCCAAACTGTAAGTTAACCAGATAATCTTGATTAATATCTAAAATCAATATGATTATTAAACAATCAAATTCCAGAAAGCGACTAGCTTCAATGTAAAATTCCAATTCTAGCATTCAGTGCTCTTTTTGATGAAACAATTAGTGGGGAGAGAAGAAGGAGATCGAAATGAATTGAAATATATATTAATTAATAGGAAGTATATTATCTATTGGTGAGAATATCAATTTTTTCAATTCCTTAGCAATGATCAAATCTTGAGATTCATTCGGTTTGCATTTTAAAATCAGCGTCGTCGTAATCTATCTGATTAAACTGCTAGCTAAGGAGGATATATTCAGAAAAACAAGATGCGCAAATAATCATGGAATAACAGACACATTATGTTCATTAAATGCTTGCTTTATGCAATAATTACTCTGAACATTATCCGTGCTGCAAATGATAGCACTTCTACTTCTGTTATCTGCTTTGACGGCTGCAAAACATGCTCAGGATCAGCATACTCAGACTGTCTGACATGCTTCAGTGGCAGAGGGGAAATATCCTCAAACAAAGCAGTATATTCGTCTTGTTTCTGCTAACCTAATCTTGAAGAAACTTTCGATGAGACTTGCTAGGATAAATCAGTAGCTTACTCTGCAGTGAATACAATCTTAACAACAATCTTAATAACTCTAATTTCCTGCATCGTCATCTTGGCCATAGCAGGCAATCATCTAATCCCATTTTTACTCTACGATAGCTTCTAAACAATCGGGTATTTACGCTTAATAAACATCATCTACCCAGGAAATCTCGATAATGTATTCGATAGCTTGCAGAATTTGAACATAAACGTGATCTTAGGTAAGCTGAGTACTTCTTAACCTTCTGACTAAGAAATAACTGAACCCGCAACTAAATTAGTATACATAGGATACTCTCACAGTTTCTTGTTCAATATGTAGACACTTTTAGTAATCTATGGATCGATATTTTTAGTACTTCTCATCTTCGTCCTCTTCCATCATCATCACAGGAGAAAGCATGGTGTGTTGTATCTCATCAACTAAAAGAGATTTACTATTATAGTTCGTCTGTTTACTGTGACGATTTGTGAAGTATTTCTGTCAATCTTGATGTAATTCAGATAATTCAGTTTCTCGAATGCGTTCAACGGTATCAGCTTCATCATCGCTGTCTTATCCTTAGCAGGCATATGTGCATTAGTGATTTACGTGATAGTATCAATCAACTACTCGATCCTAATCTACTAAATGGTGAACAGAAAATACAATACTTACTTTGATCGCTTGAAAAGTAAGGATGTGTTTAATCGAAATATCATAGTAATTTAGCTCTCCGTGAAGATATTATTCATTTCATTTGTCATTGTGGGTACATAATCACCGATAATAGGACTCTCTTGTCTGCTTGCTTTGTATACTGTTTATGGGATAGCAATTACGCTATTTGCTCGACTCACTAAACGTCGATTCTTAGCCTTGTACTTAACACTATGTTTCTCCATATCACTTCTCAATTTGATCCTCTTGATTTATGCGAATTACTCAAGTGATCCAAGTCAGAATAAATCCACACTTATCACTCTTGAATGGGTGTTTATTGTAATTCTGCTGGTTTCACTTGTAGCTTCAACACTTTACGCTCTAGCTGAAGTTATTTCGAATCTCCCAATCGTTCTAGCATAATTCAGCAAGGCTATATAATATTTCAAGAACATTAACAAGCCTGATGAAGATGATAACAATGTTGATTGTGATCATGGCGCAGAAGATACTGAAGGAGCAGATAAGAAGAGTCGTAGTTTTTCAGTTAAAAAAACTGCCTCCGAAGCTTCGTTTATGAATAATTTAGATGTACCTCTAGCAATACGAAGAAAAGCAGCTGTCAGAAGAAAGAAATTAGAATCGAATAAATCTAATGGTGAATAAGCTGGTGAATGGGTGTAGAATCCGATTTTCGATTAAAAAGAGCAAGATTATGCTGTTCATGAAAAAAAATTCTAAGAACAAATCAACTTCGAACTTTCTAATATCTAAAAAAATCTTAATTCATCTTCAATTTCGAACAGTGAGCTATGACAACAAGGTAAAGAGTCTTCTTCAAAGGTAATATTATTGAAGGCTGTAGATGAATCAGGACTTTTCAAACGGGGAGTAATTAGAGTAAATTTTTGGATTAGTTTTTGAATTTTTAGCTATTAAATATATTTAATTATTTATTGTTGTTTTGTTAACGAAATGTATTATTAATTATTGTTTTGTTATTATTGGCTGTAATCCAAGTGTCTTAACATTAGTTACTAGGATATTTTCACTGCTTATTAAACCTTCTTTCTTATCTAGGAAGAAGACAATAAATTATTTTTTTAGTTGAAAATATTGTTCGTGATCTGGAATTTAGTGAATCTTTTATTTCATGGGGGGATGATGAGTGTTGTCTGTGGTTATTGAAGGAGTTGTCTAAGATTGATTAGGATTTACTATTATTTTATTTTATTAATCAAACTACTCTCATTTTTTATAATGAACATTTTTATTTTTAATTGCTGATATTATTAAAGAGAATCAGTAGTAATTAACAAGACTAAATATCTCAAAAGAAAATATATTTACCAAAGAGGGAGGTATTTGAGACAGCCAAAGAAATTATGTTAACAATTTCTTTAATAGTTCCAAATAAAATTTTAAATTGTCATTTGATACCTTGCTGCTTTTTGATAAATAGATTAGACTATGGTTTTTAAAATGGTTTGAGCATTTATCAGCATTACATTTCCCATTTTTTTTGTTGATAAAAACATCTTCACATGTTCTTCTATTGATTTATTACCCGAAAAAATATTGAATGGATATTAAAAATACCTGACAAGATATTCCTTTGACATACAAACCTTAACGTCATAGTATTGTAAAGAAAATATAAAATTGTAGGGATTTGTCATGATTGGCTGTAATAAAATAAATAAATCTCGCCTATTATTCAAACACTGTCTTTTTCCTTCAAAACTTATAAAATGGAATATCTTGACTTGTATTTGTTTCTGATAATTTACCGATGCTGATGGAGCAATCACAACAACAAAAAAACAGTCTAGAAAATCTACTAACAGGTAGATCGAAGCTTTGCTAAAGATAACAATTAAAAATAAAATAACACCTTAAATTCAACAAAATCCCACTCAATAATTAAATTTAATTGGAAGAAACATTTTAAAGGAATAACGAAGTATGGCTTGGGGAAAATAAATTCTCATATTTTTCTACGTTTTTCATTCAGATAGTTCTTTTTTGGGGGGAGTTGTATAATAGCGATCATTTCCTGAACTGCTATAATAGTATCTGAAAGAAGTAGGTGTGTTTTGTGAGAGAGAATAATGAAATGAAGAAGGCAACATTGATTAATTACTGGCAAATAAGCTACTTAAGTCACTAAGCTATCAAACAAAATTAAATCAATCTAACAATAGGCTAAGGCAATAAGTAATTAATGATCAC
>Ga0302271_10004049_pt1 | contig 11911 bp, 4 predicted proteins | sample III_Bog_N1_1_FD_198767 | JGI IMG/M metagenome (GOLD analysis project Ga0302271, IMG submission 198767) | Peat permafrost microbial communities from Stordalen Mire near Abisko, Sweden - III_Bog_N1_1 | ecosystem: Environmental > Terrestrial > Soil > Wetlands > Peat | place: Sweden: Abisko... | reverse complement strand
TGTTAAGAAGGGAGATAATGATATGAATGAATGTGAGATTGTACAGGAAAAATAGGTTAAGAATAGCAAAAGTAGATAATAAAAGATAAAGTAAAAGTAGTTTGAGGTGGACGAGGAAAATGAGGAGTCAGTTTAGGGAGAATCGATTCAATGTGAAATTGATGGCTAAGGTGCTTCAGCATAAAATATAACTCAAAGGGATTAGGACGATGGAAAAAGCGAAAGCAATAATACGACAAGTGAAATCGATTCAGAAATCGAAGATGAGCAGGAATAAGAAGAATTTGAGATTTACAAATAACTTGACGAAGATCCAATGGATTCAGATGAAGAACTGGAAGAGTTAGAATAAGCTATGAATATGCCTAAACCGTATGCTAAATCGTTCATCGAATACTATTTGACGATTACAGCTGAGTAATAAGCTCCAGAAGAGGCAGTAGATAATCTAGCATAGTTTCTGAAAGCTAACACATATCCTGTAATTGAAGAGATCGAAAGGTAATTTTTATCACAGCAAGGAGAGTTTAAATAGGCGTTGGGGTAATTGAAATAAGCTATGAAGGGGAGAGATATTCGATAGGTATTATTGGATTCGAAGCTCGATCAATTAGACCAAGTAGAAGAAGGATGGCCTGAAAAAGTTAAATTGAAAGTATGCGAGTTGAAGATACATCAAGAAGAATAAGATAATAGAGACACATATTACAGCGCTAGAAGGGTAAAGAAATAATCTTAAAAAAGCAAAATTACTGTTACTGATGCTCATATGCATGCAGAGATAGACGAAGTAGTTGAAAGAAATGAAAGTGATTTAGACGATACGAGCACAGATAGAAGAGTTAATGTAGAAATTAGCTCAAAGCGGAAACATGATTGTGGCTCAAACTATTCAAATGAAGTAGGGCAAAGATCAAGAACAAACTAAAATAACAATAAATAACATCACTCCAAACAACAATCCAATAATAGCAATAATTAAATAGAAAGTGAAGAAACTGCAAACATAACTGCTGAGAATACAAAGGAAAATGAGAATGAATCAAAATAAAACTCACAAGGAGAGATTGAAAATATCGAAGAAGTCGTAGGTAAAGATAAACAAAGCAGTAAAGGTTCCAGAAAGAGGAAGATGAGAATAGTAAATTCAGCTTCATTGATCAAGGGTCATTTCAAGACAAGTAAAAGTATTGAGTAATAAGAATTGAGTAAAGATGAAATCAATAAAATAAGGAAAACAAAGCAAATAAACAGCAAGACCACTAATAATAATAATATCATGGCTAAACTAAAGAAGAAAATATCTAAAAAGAAGTAAATTACCATTGCTAGCAGAAAAACTACCAAAAAAGAGAATTAAATCTAGGGAAACTAATCGAACAACTACAGTAATACCATGACAACAAGATCGAAAGCACTGTTGAATCCATTAACTTCTTCAAACGATCACTGAACTCAAATCAAAGATGAATTTATTCAAATCTTCTTATTTTTTGATCAATTTCTTCACTGTTAATCAAATATGTTTGTGTGTTTGTGCTTCGTCTGCTGTATGTCAAAAATGCTAATACTATTTACTCTAAACTTTCAGAAGATGAATAGCAAAAATTAATAGACCGACTAAATGTTATTTTTAAATAATCTATTCCTGGGATATTATCATCAAATATCCCCCAATAATTCAAAATCTACAATCTGTATCTTTAGATATTACAGTAAATATAATAAATACACTACGATTAACAAGATACAAACACACAAATACAACAATAATCCACTCTCCATGGACTTCGCTTAGTTTCGTGGAAAGTTTGAGGAAATGGAAAAAGACATGGGTATCCTCTCTGCTTATTCCAACTACTAGCTGGAAACTGCAATCGTCTGGGGATGCATATTCAGTTTATCCGTGTTTCCCTATGGAGTGTATTACCTAATGAGTTAAATCATTGACTCCCTCGCTTTGCAGATATTATCATCTGTTTTGATTGTTCTTTGTTTTCTCTTCACTGCGCACTGCATATTCCAGCATATCTCTCAGGGGTTAAACTAATAGTTCCTAGAGAACACTTCCATCTTCATTCTCCTACTCCTCTATGGTTTCCCTTTCTGTTCTTTATTTGTTGCTTTCTAAGCATCCACCTTCGAAGCTCTCTTGAAAACATGTTCTACTTACGTGAATATATCAATAATCTGGACAACTTCTCTGATCCTTGGATTGATCTTCTCCATCGAGCGACACAACATTCTCCATTTCGAGCTGTTTATATTTAATATTATCACAATGGATGTGTTTGCTATTCTATTAGCTGCCAACTAAACGAAATATCTCGTAGAAAAGAGTCTTCTTAAGTATCTGATGTTTGCAGCAGCTACTGTAGTATTCCAAGTACTAGTCTTAGTTCTGGTTGAACTAAACCTTTAATTATTGCTTTCTAGTGTTGCATTGTTAGTCGTTCATTTCCTGCTTGTGCTATTACATCTCCATAGACAGATATATCCACTTTATGGACACACACCTATCTTAGTGTTTCTATCCAACAAAGTGCTGCCTTTCTTCTTTAACTTACTAATATGCATTCTATTATGAATCAATTCTAAACTAACCCTATCATAATCTTAGCCATTTCGTATTTATATATTATATCTTTTATGTGCTTTAGTGTGTAACTAAACAAAAAGATAAATAATATTATTAATTATTTAAAAATATGATATCTTCTACTTCTTTCTCTCTTGTTATTCATTCTTCAGCCCACTTCTCAAGCTGGAAATTGACCATCTGTTAACTGCGGGGATTGCTGATGATAACTCGAGAAACTAGGAGAGTGCTAACCATGTCGATTTATCTCGATTATCTACTACTCATTATCTAGATATTTTAACAACGAAGAAGGGTATGATCCTGAACGATTCTCTGTTTCTCTTGTCCGTAGAGCGCTTTATGAAGAAGCAGGCGAATGCATTGGAACAGTATCGTAATCATTGCATTGCAGTTAGATGCTTTGAGAATATTTGTGTAGTTTTCTATTCTTTGTGTCATTTTGATGTTGTTCTCGAGTTTGGTTGCGCTTTGTTTTCCCATAAGTTGGACTTGCAGGTTAGCTGTAAATCTTTGATTAAGGAGACATAAAGTAGCATTCTGATGGCGATTGACTACGTGCTTAAGATAAGGATTGCTGGAGATTTGCCTTCAGCCAATTCTTTGTCAATGCAGGTTAAAACTTCGAGCAGCTATCAAAATTAGTTCGATCGGAGAACTAGTTGTCTGTACCTAGATTTCCAAGATAGCAATTATCTGCAAAACTAGGATCTTCTTTTCTGAAGTTAGCCTTGTAATTAGTAACATATATAGGCTATTTCGGTGATAAAACAGGTGTTTAAGGGTTTCGAGGGATGTACTAAGAACCAGCACACTTGAGATTCGATCCATCACGATCATACGATGTATTCACGCTCTTGTTTCTGTAGTGCTAAAATAACTACTCTTCTCTAATAAAATCAGAGCAGTTTTCGCTGTTGTTACTTTCGATGCTTCGCGTACAGTTTTAGTAAGGAAGGTACTTTTGTAAATGATTGTCTGCATCCTCTCTTTCTATGGTATCACGTCTACTTTGAATACTATTTCCATCAATATCTTTAAAGAATGGGTTCTATAACATAGCACTAATTTCGATACTATTCGTTCTTGGAATTAAGAATGTTCTGTGCTTAAATGGCTATATTTCTCCAGGTTATTGCAGCTACTACTTGTATTAGCCAGCGCCTGCATAACTCTCAATAAGTTTCTCAGATATTCTTCTTTAGCTATTATTCTTACTTCCTCCTAGTTTCAGCTACTATTATCGTATTCCCTGAAATGGTGAGGTGACTTCACTGACAGCATGTGCTGCATTGAAACACTCTACAATCTCTGGATTAAGCATTTCCAAAAGTCTTTCATCAAGAGGCTCTTTTTCCCGTTTCTTTTGAATATCCTTGAACGCATTGAATGCATCAGTAAACTTATCCAAAGCACTCTTCTCCGAATGCAACAGCGACCATCTTGCCATCATTCCATAATTATGCTTACTGTTATTGTTACTGCTGTTCTAGAATTCTTCAATATGATTCTAATTCTGTAATAACTCTAATTTGTTGATAGTTTCAGTAGTTTCTGGATCAGCACTGACACAGGGTTTCGGTGTGAATTCGAAAAGTCTCTGTTATTCCCTTGTGAGCAACAGCACCTTGAGCTTGTCGACTTCAGCAAGTTTCCTGAGAATATAGATGATGTCAAAGCGCTCCCTGATTTTACCTAGGGAATATTTGACTTATTTTTTGCGAGTGAGACAGCTGAATTTGCAAGCGAAGAAAGAGAAATAGTCTCTCCAGGAAAACTCCAGAGGCTTCTTGTGTGTCTCATCAAGCACACTCTCGAATACTTAATTTGCTTCTACTTACTCCTTTGAAGTCTCTTTGCGCTTGCCTTTACGGATATCAACTTGTCTTCGAAGAAATTTCGTCATTAAATGATGGTTGCCTTCCATAGAGCAGCCACTTTCTCGCCTAAATTTCTTGACACCTTCAAGGAAATTCGATTTCACAAGATCTTCTTACTTTAGCTTCAGAATAGCAGGGTGCTAAGGATAAAAACCTACCTTTTGGTTCTAATTAGTATTGTTGTTGTTGTTTCCGATGCTGCGTTCAGACATATTGATATGTATTTCTATTGAATTTTTGCGACTGAAATTCGATTAAATAAATTGCCTACTAGGGTTCTAATAAGCAGACATAGTATTATTCTCAGCTCCAATCATCTGTTCTTTACTAATGGCATCATCTTCAAGAATAGTTTTTTTATTTAAATAAGCAGAAACCTATTATTATTATTATTATTCTTTGGGTTTGATTTCTGTTTATTGTCCATGGAATGCACTGCCATTTTCATTAAAATCGTATGCTCCTTGATTGAAAGTATCATTGAATTGTTACTTGTTATTTTGATTATTTTGAGTTTTTTAGTAGGTTATAAGGTCTTAATCCATTTTATCATAATTATCTTGCATTTTTTCATTAATTTCATCTGTTTACTTAGTATCAATGAAATCCGTGAATTTCCTATCAGTCTCGATATTATCCTCATACCCACTTTAATCATTTAGTATCCTTTCTAATAATTATCCATTGTTCTATTAATCCACTGAGAATCGCCTATTATCGGTTCCTTCTTCTTTGTTCTTATTGTAGCTATCTTCTTTGTCGTCTATCATTCTCCCACTATCTTTCGCACTTTCAGATTCTTCTGTTGGCAGGATATTCTCTAATGAAACCTATTAATTCTCTCTTGTTTCTTCATCGTTTTTGGCTGATAGCTACAACTTCTTTTCTTCATAAATCTTCTATTTTTAAAATTAATTTGATTATTCTTCACGATGGTTATCATCTTCACTGCTTTATCCTCTGATCGTTTAGAGTTTAGTTAATTCTCTTAAGACAGCTTCTTATGAAAATAAACTCTTTTTGATAGGATTTGTCATAAACTATGCATTTAAACCTTAATGAAAAGTAGCAGCTGCTGCAGAAGAAGCTACACAATTATTCAAAACATATGTTTCTTGATTTGACTTTGTCTCTCCTTTCAATGTTGGCAAAATACCATTTTTCAAAGAAAATAAGTTCTTTAATGTGGGCTATCTGCTTGAATCTCGATCTTTATCAGATTTCTCTTTTTGTTTTAAAGAATTAAAGTAATTGTTGCTGTTCTACTTTTCCTTGTCATTTTCTTCAAAAAAGAATAGCTCATTCACTAACTAAGAATGCAGAGACAATTTAGCTATTGGTTTAACTAAAACTTAACCAATAGCCATCAGAGCTTTCATTAGACCTCCTATCACCGCCAATAACTCAGGAAATGTTATATACCGCCTCTGTAAAAGAAACAATATTATTAGCAAGTGCCACAAGATGTAACTTTTTTCAAAAATAAGAACCAAATTTAAATTTTTTTTGTTGAATTACTTCATAGATCGTATTGAGCGACGAAAGATAAATTCTGAGGAGAAAAGCTGGTCGATTGATGTCCTTTTGCACAGAGTTCGTAAACGATTTAAAGATGAAAAACTAGTTCTCGGAGAATTATGAAAAAAACCTAGATTACTCTGTTAAAACTGTCGTTTTCTATATTTGCATGTCGTAATTCTGCTCTGGCTGGACTTCCCCTTCTTCAGTGATTTAAAACAGCACTTGTTTATGTCGAGAGAGTGAGGTGAATGCAGAGTTAAAGAACTGTGGTGTGAAGTAATTATCCTAGAAGAAGAGCTTCACAAAAAGCTGAGAATACTACTTGCAAATCGTCTTGTTTTTGCAAGTCACAGATATTTCAAAGTAAGACGAAGGATAATCACTAGGATTTCCTTGTAAGTTGTATTGCTAAATGCTGTCGATGCACTACAGATAACCCTGATTCTCCTTGTAATAATCCCTGGTTTCTTTACCAATTATGTCTTATTTTTAACAATTCCTAAGAGGAATCTCAAGGTTTTTCCTATATCCTTTGTCACAATAGCTTACTAAATGCAAGTTTAAACTAAAACCATTCTACCAATCAAACTGATCTCCATTGCTTTCAAACAAGCCTATGTTTATTCCTAACGAAGAAAGTGTTACTGAATTCTAAGAAGTACCATCGGAATTCTCGTCATAATCTACGATCACTTCCTTGAAAGTAACTCGAGGATTCTAATGATAGAATAAGTCCTCTCCAATAAAAACTAATGCTATTAGACAGATAGCAACGATTGAGACAGTAACCACCCCTCCACAGAAAGTCTTGTGCGATTTCTTCTTACCCAAGCGAAGTTCGATTCGAGGACCAAATATATCAGTGCTTTTGAGGAAATTCATCATTCAACTCAGCGAAAAGAATTAGGAAAATTATTGAATTAGAATTATATTATTCCAAATTCGCTGAGTGCATAGTATCATTTCAAGGATAATCTCCAAGCAATTTTTTGAATTTTGATCATAAAAGAAGAAAGATCCAATATTTTATTTTTAATTTTAAATTGGATGATTAAAGTCCTCACAATCATTCCAGTTATTAGCTAGTTTTGCATAATTAACTTATCCATATCTAATCTATCCCGAAGCAAGGAGCACCTCACATTCTTAAACACACACACAACAATAATTAATAATAATGGTTCATAAGTTCACACATGGTATTTCTAATGGAAAAACAACAAATTTCAAGGGCTTATTCTACTATTAAATTGATTAGATCCATTATTTGCACGTACTTTATGGTTTCTAAGTTAGTAAATACCCACGGAAGCTGTTGAAACTATGTCATTAAAGTTGCAATAAGGAGTTGATTATCTCATAAAAAAAGTAATATTTTCTTGAATGAGATTACACTTTGAAATAGCTCTATGAAAATGATTAAAATTGATTAATTCTTCTTTGAAATAACGCAAGATTAGTTCAAATAACAACGAATTTACACAACCAACTTTTTTTATTTTTTACAAGATCTTTACACTTTTCTAAACTTTTCTTGGAATGCTATCAAAATCTAAATGAGTGAATCCCCTTCATTGCATGGATAACTCCTTAAACAAACAGCCAATGAACTCAAATTTTAGGCTGATTAAAAGAAAGAATATTTGTCTTATTTTTTGACTTGTTTTAAATAAGCCCATACTCATATTAGTTTGAACATATTCTTCCATGTATCCAAATTGAAAATTATCACTATTTTGAGAAGAATTTTATTATAACTCTAACATGAAAACAACAACAAAGAGCTCTAGGGCAACTAATAAAACATTTTACTTGTATTTAGTTTATCCTTCATTTCATTGATAGCATTGTCTACCATGTTTCCAATGCTTCCAACCCATGCTTTTCAATATGACCTCTACCATTATTTGTCAGAACTGTGCCATCTTCTGGATGCAGAATAAGTAGCGCTGGAATCCCTTGGATGTGTTCCTTGTACTCTAGGTAGTATTTAATCTTGCTTGGGTCTTTAAACTCATAAGAAATCCAAGGCACATCTTAGAAATACTCCAAGAATTACGATTATTTTTAGTCAAATGGAAAATACAAAATCTCCAACGCCTTGTCTCCTTCGCCATTGATTTAGTTGTAGAACTCAATCAAATTAGGGAGAAACCTATTAAAAGGCTCACAATATGCAGCTCCAAACAGCAGCCCAACCAGTTTTGCTTCTTTTAAGCTAGTCCCATCGCAAGGACCCTCTCTGGTAATAAACGAAGCTCCAAATTTGTCCATTCGCGTTGATTAAAAAATACTTAGAATCTTAAAAAATTGTTTTTAAACTCAAAAACGCAACAGCAAGTAAGAGAGAGAGAAAGAGAGATGCTTATTTAAATTAATGAGTTAGTTCCTTTGATGGATAAGCTTATCAATGTGTGTTGTTCCCGTTTATTCTTTGTTTCTTGGTTTGTTAGTAAAAATCAGCCACAATTTATGATAAACACATGAATATTAACCATAAAATGCAACTAACAATGATAATAAATAAAATTTAATAGAAATTTCTTAAAGATTTCTCATAATTTGTCTCTTGAATTGATAGAGTCGAAGAATAGATCATCTCTCTATTTCTTCTTCAGCTAACAAATAACTCATTCTCCATTAGCCTCTAAATTCTCAATGAACTTCAGAGCGAATCTTAATCTCCTCAGAGCTGCTTACTTCCCTATTACCTACGCAGTCAACCCAAGAGTATGTGATTAATGATACCCAGTCAAAGCAAATCTCAGCACTGACATCGCATCTGTCTTATGAATCTTAGTGTTCACAGTCTCCAGATAGAAATGCACACTTTTATTAACAACTGTGTCTTTAAACTAAGAATCAGGTATCTTCTTGTTAAATATATTAATCATATCTTTTAAAACTTAAACATACTTCCTATTGGTCTCGTTATTTTGCAGAATAGCTTAAATAGCTTGCTTACTGAGAGTAGACTCAAACGAAGGATCTACGAAGAAAAATGCATAACTCTTAAGATCATCCCAGAATCTAATTCTATTCATGATTAATTCAATTATTTATACCACATTTTTATCTTTAACCTTCGCAATGTTCTCGAGATACTCACTGCCAATAACCATAACCAATTACGCTTAGAAGTCCTTAATTAACTGCTAGCTTTGTTCTTCATCAGGGTTTTCTCCAAACAACGGAGCATATTTCGATCTGATATAAAATCTATTAAAGAAATTCAATTTTTCCTTATCAAAGCTTTTAATCTCATATGATAGATCAAGCTCATCGAAATGGCTTTGTAGATACTCAGAGGAATGTATCTGAGAAGTAAATTCTGCTTCTCGCTGTTTGATTATTTTTTAGTAGTCTTATGCAGACATTCCACGATGCAAAGATGTCGATTAATGAGGAGCAGAAGAAGATTTCAATGTTTGGGTTAGAGTTTCTTAAGAATTTATGATGTTATTATTTTCAGAAATATGATTCGTTTCGGCTTGCTGAGAAAATGCTTGCCTGTTCGCTTTCGATTACCAAATTTAGGTGATTGCAAAATTCGAAAGTGCTTCAAGTTAATATCCTTTTTAAAAGAGCTAGCTGATTCTAAACTTTTCGTACATCTATACAGCACTCAGCTTTGATCCATCCGCCTAATTGCAAGACAGATGTCAATTATAATTAACTGAAAAAATATTAAACTTGAAGATAAAATTCTATTTTTTGTTTTGATTTTTCAGTTTATGTAATTGTTGTGTTGCATCATACTCCCTTCATATTTGGTAGATGAAAGAATCTCGGTGACTCCGTTTCTAGCACATCATAGATAAGTCTCTACTTAGGCAGGTCAGTTAGCCACTCGATTTATCTAACAACATGTGTAATACTGAGATCAAAATCATCTACTGCAAACATAAAGAATTTCGTTGGAAGTCCATCTCTCTTGATGATAACATTATTCTAAAGATATCCCTTTTTCGTTGTTAAATGTTAATGAATTTCATCGCTGAAAGAGACTTCCTCCAAGAACTGTTTATCGTGCTTAGTCTTAGTATATTTGAAGAGTCAACACAAAAATAGATAAAACTGCATCACTAACTGATAAATCTAATATTTACTTTCAGTCTAATCGAGTATCCCATTCCTTTCTTGAGATTTTTCGCTATTCTTTCTTCTGATAAATGCCTGCAAATACCATTGTAGAATGGTATTTTCAAGGATGGTCCACTACTGGTAGTATTCTATGAGAACTTTTCGTTTTAGCAGAAACATCTGTATGCTTTATTTTCAGCTAAGAGTTTCTCAGCTACTTCTTTGTAGCGATGCAACTTACGTGAAGAATAGTACGATGACGATGTACTATTGCTGTTATTATTGCTACCACTGCTACTGTCTGCTCCTTCGACTTCAAACTAATTCTATGGTCCTTTTAAAAACAAAATAAAATAAAAAATAACCATTTTATGCTTCTGATTTGTCAGATTGATTCTCGTATTGAACAACTCACATTCTATTTCAAATTTGCCTTAAAACTACCTTCATCCCAGGAGATAGTCTTATGCAAGATAGATAAGTTATCTTTCTCAAAATTCGTGTGATTCTCCTTGTATTTTTCAAACACCAAAAAATAATCATTGACATATTTGTAAATTCTGCTTGTTCTTCTAAATCTAGATACACCCTCTACACATATACACACCCGCATACATTCTCTTGCATATCATCGAAGTGAAGTATCAATTAGCCTCCTTTGCTACTCGCTAGATAAAACGCTACGAGGGAAGCCCTGAATGTATTCATATTCAGCTCCTAGAAGCTGCTAAGATTTAACTTCACTCTTATGTCCCTAGCTTTAGAGAACCATCTTCTCACAATACCTCTACAAAGCATAGAACCTCCAAATGTCTTAAGATATTCTTAATAGTCTTGCTAGTATTTATTAGAAAACAGCTGGATTGATAGATAGACAAGTCAAAGTGAGAATATTATTTTTAATATTTTTTAGTTTTGTTTTTTCAATTGGATTTTTCTGGAAATCGTCAGATTTAACACTAATAATAATCCATAAAGTATCTCTTTGATGTTGTATTTTCTTTTTTTTGATTTGAAATTCACTCCGAACACATATGAATAGATAACTGACAATAAACAAAAAACATAGTCTCTTTCTCTGTTTCTCACTAGTAATGTCTAAACCTAGATTCTCCTCCTTGGCTATGATAATCTTATCGTTCGTTTCTTTAGCTTACACTTGAGTATTAATATCCTTATTTCTGTTCTCTTGGTTAGGTTAGACTCGAGTATTAATATCCTCCTTGTGATTCTCTCTGAGTACCTCCAGAAATATTATTACCTTAAACAACATGCTATCGTTCATAGTCTCTAAAGTTGTCTTAACTCTGTTATTAGTATTGCTATCTATCATGATGATATCCTATTCCTTAGTTATTATTATTTTATAAATTATTGTTGCTGCTGTTTTATACAGGATGATACTCTCTTTGGTGATGATGATACCTTACATCTTATGTATTGTTGTTGGTGTTGTTGTTGTTGTTTTATGCATGATAATGATGTTGATGCTGAGGTTCTCTTTACTGATAACTCCTTGCTTCTCTAGAGTAGTTCATAGTTTAATAGTTCTATGTATTCTATTATTACTATTATTACTATTACTATTACTATTACTATTATTATTCTCTCTATTAATAGCCTCCTTAACCTGCGTTATTTTATCCATAATGATGTTACTATCTCTAATAATTCATACCTCCATTATGATGCTAATGATCCTCTCTTTAATAATTTTCAGCCTACTTATTAGTATTACTTTATTTAGACTACCCTTCCCTCTCATATCCCCTACCATTACTTTAACTCCTTGAATTGCTTCTTTTTTTAAACTATTTTCTAGGATTAT
>Ga0302271_10004047_pt1 | contig 11917 bp, 11 predicted proteins | sample III_Bog_N1_1_FD_198767 | JGI IMG/M metagenome (GOLD analysis project Ga0302271, IMG submission 198767) | Peat permafrost microbial communities from Stordalen Mire near Abisko, Sweden - III_Bog_N1_1 | ecosystem: Environmental > Terrestrial > Soil > Wetlands > Peat | place: Sweden: Abisko... | reverse complement strand
AATGACTGAATTATTCAATAATATTCAAGAAGAAAAGCGAAGGGGACCCAAAAACTATGTTAAATCCACGTAAACACGAAAATGTCGGAAAAATCGCGGTTATAGGAAATTATTTACCAAGACAATGTGGTATCGCCACTTTTACCACAGATGTAAGCCAATCAATTGCAAGGGAGTTAAAAACAGAGAAAAATTTAATAAATGTTGCTATGGATGATACCCCTCAAGGGTATAACTATTCCCCTCAAGTAAAATTCAGAGTAAGACAAAACGTTCAATCCGACTATTTTTGGGCAGCTGACTACTTAAATGCAAATCAATACGATGCCGCTATTGTCCAACACGAGTATGGCATTTATGGTGGAGAAGATGGTTCTCACATTTTACATATGATTCAATTTTTAAAAATGCCGGTCATCACTAATTTACATACCGTGCTTGAACATCCAACAGATGGCCAGCGAAAAGTAATGAAAGGCTTGGCAAAATATTCAGATCGCTTGATTGTAATGAGTAAAAAAGCCATTGATATACTTACAAATGTTTACGGTATAGACAGAGATATGATTGAATTTATTCCGCACGGCGTACCTGACACTTCTTTTAAAGCTCCCGGAGTATATAATAAACTATTTGGATTAGAAAATAAGGATGTAATTCTTACCTTTGGGCTTCTTGGGCCTGATAAGGGAATAGAATCAATGATAAAAGCGATGCCTTCGATTGTAAAAGAACATCCTAATGCTATTTATCTTATTTTGGGTCAGACTCACCCACATATTCTTGAAAAATCTGGGGATTCTTACAGACAGGATTTACGGCAACTAGTTAATAAATTGGGGATGGAAAATCATGTAGTTTTTCATAACCATTTTGTTGAACTTGAAACGCTTATTCAATATCTTCAAACGTCAAAAATTTACGCCATCCCATATTTGAAAAAAGAGCAGATTACTTCAGGGACTCTTTCTTATGCCCTGGGTGTTGGTACAGCGGTAGTTTCTACGCCATTCTGGCATGCGGAAGAATTATTGGCAGATGGAAGAGGAAAATTAGTTCCATTTAATAGTTCAGAAGATATGGCAAGAGCAATTAATAGCTTGTTGGCAAATGACCAAGAACGTGAAATGATGAGGTTTAAGGGTTATCAATATGGAAGAACAATGGTTTGGAAAGAGGTCGCAAAATCTCATTTGAACCTTATTTCTAGAATTAAGGAAAGAAAACCGATTGAAAACGCTCAGGAAGTGGGCATTAAATTTAATAAAACATTTAACGACCTGCCTGAAATAAATTTATCCCATTTAAAGACTTTGACTGACGATACTGGACTTTTGCAACACGCCAAATATACTACTCCAAACCTTCATCACGGTTACTGTGTGGATGATAACGCACGTGGATTAATTGCACTTACAAAATATTATTCCCTGAGGAAAGATAAGGACGTTTTTCTTTTAATACAAAAATATCTAGCTTTTTTATTCTATGCTTTTAATCAAGAAAACGGCAGATTCCGTAATTTTATGTCCTATGATCGCAGATGGATGGAGTTGGCCGGTAGCGAAGATTCTCACGCCAGAGCTTTGTGGGGATTGGGCACAACCGTAAAAGAAGCCCCAGACGGCTCTATTAGGAACATGGCGATGCGATTATTTCTTGATGCTCTTCCTGCAGTTGAACATTTTTCTTCACCGAGAGCATGGAGCTATGCTATTCTTGGACTGCAATCTTATTTATCAATATACGGTGGAGACACCTCTGCCCGCAAAGTTCGAGATGAATTGGCGATGAAAATATATGAACTGTTTAAAAATAATGCTTCTGAGGATTGGCAATGGTGCGAGAATACCGCCACTTATGCAAACGCAATTTTGCCGCATGCATTGATTGTTGCAGGTAAATGGATGCCGAATCCTGAAATGCATGATATGGGTATAAAAGCCTTGGAATGGTTGTTGAAGGTTCAAACTTCTCCTGAGGGACATCTGTCAATAATTGGCAACGATGGTTGGTTTGACAAAAACGGAAACCGTTCGATATTTGACCAGCAACCTGTTGAAGTCAAAAGCTTAATTAGTGCGTGCTTAGAGGTTTATAATGAGACAGGTGAGAAAAAATGGTTTGAAGAAAGTGAAAGGTGTTTAAGTTGGTTCCTCGGTCAGAATGATTTACAGCTTCCGGTTTGCGATTATAAAACCGGCGGATGTGGTGATGGATTAGAAAGACAAGGGGTTAATGGCAACCAAGGTGCAGAATCAACGCTTGCTTGGATAATTTCGTTGATTAATATGCACACAGCTATGGGGTTACAGTTTCACATTGATGAAAATGTTTGGCTCAAGTCGAGCGAGGAGTCAGTTCTTGTAAATAAATAATTTAATATAAGAAAAAAGAGCCCTGTGAAACTCACAGGGCCTTTTGTTCTTTATATTTCAGATATTGGAACTGACAGCCAATTTCCTCTTTTTTCTTTGCCAACGAAATTACCTTGAAGAATTAAATTTCCGCCATCGGTATTGTTTTTGACATCTATATCGGTAATTATTTTAAAATTATAAAGAGACGCCATAGTTTTGCCTGAATCATCAAGCAGAGAATCTATTTTATCTTTAATTAATTCATTGAAATTTTTATTGTCAAATAACTCAGGATTTTTTTCTATGGAGGCTTTAATCCCTTTTGCAAGCGGACCTGTAACTATTATTCCATTAGTTCCTTCTGCTATTTTATTCGCTCCAATTATTGATATTGACTCAATAAATTTATTTATCGCTTCTTTGCTTGCATTCTTGTGAGCGTCTTCAGATATATTTTTAAATACAAGTTGGTTAGTTCCATCTATTCCGATGTTTTTAAATAATCCGGTTTTCATAAGGGCTTCGGCTTCTTTACTGTCTGCATCTATAGGATATTGAGTTGCAATTTTTGCATTACCTATTTTAATTAATTTTTCGGTATCTTGATTGGATAATAGGTTGTTTGAAAAATTCTTGATTAATGCCCTAACGCAAGCACCGTGTGTTTCAGGTGTTTCATCTGTTCCAAAAAGATTAATGCCTCCGATTTCAGAAGTTTTTATCAAAACATTATCACCCATATGTTCTATTTGACCAACACCAAGCCCACCGCCTGCCATCATAAAAGTTATCTCGTAGCCTTCTTTAAACTCAGGGTTTTGGACAAGTTTTTTAGCAATAGAAGTTCCCGCACCTATCATGTCGTTGGTTGCGATGACTTTAAACTTATTGCTTATATTAATTCCTTTATTTGCCATTAGTGATTCTAATATAGGCGGCATATCTTTAAAATCAATATTTGTTAATGATTGATTAGTGCCGACTTTTAATAAATTTTGCATTATTGGTGAAAAGTTGTTTATGGTAGGACCCGGGGAATATATCACCAAGCCTGTTAATTCTTTATCTGTCGGATTTAACTGTTCAATTTTGCTTTTTGATTTGTCATAGCTGTCAGCTATACCTTTGGCAAGGCCGTTTAAAAAATCTTCATCTTTTTTAAACCCGTTTTCACAGACCACACCGTTACTTTTGTATATTTCTTTATTTGTCTCGTCTGACAATACGGAAATCTTTAAAGAACCGTTATGTTTTTTACTCGCACCGCAATCAACAATAATTTTATGGCCAAAACTGATGTTATTCATTATTTTACCTATAATTCTTATATATTTAACGTTTTTTTAAACGTATGTGAATTTATTTTTTTGCGTTTTTATAAAAAAATTTACATATATTTATATAGAATTATCGATTGAGCTTGCGGAAAAATTAAAATTTTTCTCGCAATCTCTCTTGTCCGGCTTTCATCCATACCGCCGGCTATCCCGCAGCCGTTATGGATTTAGCACTTCTCAAGTCGGACTTGAAAAATTACGAAAAATTGTCATTTTCCGAATTTTTCCGCATCCTCATTAACTTTTTGAGATTTTCTTTTCGGCCAGACACTCCCAGCTGCCCCCTTATCTGAATTTTATCTAAAATATCAAGGGCTGTTATTTCTTTGTTAGCGGGCGTTTCTTCAAAAATAGTTTTATTTTCATTTATGTAAAAAATCCCCAATGGTAGCTTTTGACTTTCAATAGCTCTTTCAAAGGCTTTTACCCTGTCATGCAGGTCATAAGATTCTTCGAGATAATATGTATTATCCTGAAACCACTTGAAAGTATTGACTTTATTGAATGTCACACATGGCTGGTAAATATCAACAAGTGAATACCCTTTGTGTTGGATAGCTTTTTTTAAGATTTCTTTTGTTTGGTCAATGTGTCCGCAAAAAGCTCTCGCCACAAATGACGCATCTTGAGAGATCGCTGCTGCTATCGGATTAAACGGCTCACAGCTTACTCCGTGGCTTTGTACTGGGGTAACAAAATCCTTTTGAGTCGTTGGCGAAGCCTGCCCTTTTGTCAGGCCATAAACCATGTTATTGTTTACGATATTTGTTATGTTCGGGTTTCTGCGGATAGTGTTTAAGAAATGGTTTCCACCTTCTCCATACATATCACCGTCACCACTTATGGCAATTACGTTCAACCTTGAATTTACAGCTTTTATAGCGGTAGCAGGCGAAAGTGCCCTTCCGTGCAGTCCGTTATAGACATTACAATTCATATAATGCGGGGTTTTGGCGGCTTGACCAATGCCGGAGCAAATGACTACTTCCTCGGGTTTTATTTCGAGTTCTGTTAAGGTTTCTTTTAATATTTTCAGAATAGAAAAATCCCCGCAACCTGGACACCATGCGATATCAATAGCCCCTTTGTCATATATATTTTCAAAAGTCATAAAATTACTCCTTTTGTCAATTCGTTTATTTTTAATACCAATTCTTCGACTGAAAAAGGCAATCCGTTGTACTTTAGGATTCTTTCATCAACGTTAATATCCAGTTCAAGTTTCAACAGGTTTGCAAATTGTCCGGTGTAATTATTTTCAATGCAAATAATTTTTTTAGCATTTTTGAAATACTCCAAAACGCTTTTATTTAACGGGTAAATCTGCTTGAAATAGAGAAAAGCAATATTGGGGTTGTTAATTTCTTTCAGTGCCTCTTTAATTATCTCGCAGGTCGAACCCCACCCAATAATTAAATTTTCGGCTTCAATGTCACCGAACAATTCCGGGGGTAGGCTTTCATACTTTATTGAAGTCAACTTAGCCATACGTTTGTTGACCATTTTCATTCTCATATCATGGCTTTCTGTTATATGACCCTCTTCATCGTGTTCGTCGCTGTCGATTACCACAAGTCCTTCACCATAGCCTGGGATTCCTCTAGAACTCGTACCGTTCCCGCTGAAGGCATAACGCTTATAATCTTTTGAAGTTTTTTGGACATATTCGGTGACTTCAATTTTTTCCAAATCAAAAGGTTTGACATTGTAACAAGAATCGGCAAAATATTGATCTGAAAGAATGAAAACAGGAACTTGAAATCTATCGGCAAGATTGAACGCATTTTGTGCCAGATAGAACCCGTCCTCAAGAGTTCCCGGGGTAAGAATAATTCTCGCAAAATCCCCGTGTCCCGAGTACAGTGCCAAATTCAAATCCCCTTGTTCTGTTCTGGTAGGTAAACCAGTTGCGGGCCCGGGTCTTTGCCCCAAAAAAATCACCATGGGGGTTTCTGTCATACCTGATAGGCTTACAGCCTCAGTCATCAGAGCAAACCCACCACCTGAAGTACTTGTCATAGCCCGAGCTCCGGCATACCAAGCCCCGAGTCCCATGTTTATGGCTGCAATTTCATCTTCCGCTTGTTCAACGAGAATTTTGAACTCATCTGAATGTTTTGCCAAAAAAGTTAAAATTCCAGTTGACGGTGACATCGGGTAAGACGAAATAAAATCAACACCACCTGCAATACAGCCCAGTGCTATCGCATCATTGCCGTTGATAAGAATTTCACTTTGGCGAATTTCATCCTCATTTATTTCGTTTTTCAGATTAACAGATATGTTTTTTCCCAGAGCCAAGCTTTTGCCCTTTTCATAGCCTTCTGAGGAAGCTGCAAGGTCTTTTTCTATAACATCTTCAGGCTTATCTGAAAATATTTGTTTTAAATTTTTCTGGAGTAGTTCTAAATTTATATTTAAAATTCCCATAATAATTCCTGAAATTATGCTGTTTGCATAAATACTTCCTCCCAGTTCTTTTGCAATTACGGAGAAATCTATTTTTATTTTGTTGACAAAATTATCCAGCAAAGGTTCATTATTATATTCATAAAAAATAAAGGCATTCTCAGGAATCGAGTCTTTAAAAATTCTCTTTTTTAAATGGTTTATAGCATCTTTTGATAGTGCAAAGATAAAATCAGCTTTTTCCTTGTAGGCTGAAACTTTACTGTTGGAAATTCTTATTGAGGAAGAGTTGCATCCGCCTTTGATTCTGGACATATACTCTAGCGTATAGAAAACATTAAAGCCGTTTTCCTTGAATACTTTAGAAATAATATTGGTTATAGATTCTATCCCTTGACCTGCTTCTCCTGCAATCAAAATTGAAACTTCTTTGTCGAAAATAAAATTGTCTGACATAATTTCTCCTAAATATTTTTCAACAAAATTTGGCTATAAGTCTAAATTGTTAATAAATAAACTTATAACTGACAGTAGAATTGACCCTATAAGTGCAGCTAAAAACCCTGACACCATAAAGCCCGTAATAAAATGGGAAACAATCCAAAACATAAGAGCGTTGATGACAAAGGTAAACAGCCCTAAAGTAAGCAAGTTGATAGGAAGGGTTAGCAGCAGCAACACAGGTCTTATGAATATATTGACAAGCCCAATAGCTAAGGCAGTCCACATAGCTGTCATAAAACTGGCTAGACTTATTCCAGGCACAATCCATGCAATAAAAATCAGTGCTAACGCAAAAAGTATCCATCTTATAAGTAAACCTAACATATTATTCTCCCTTATTTTGAAGTTTTAATCCGAATTCAGTTCCCAGAGTTCAAAGCTCAAAGCAGTTGCGAAACAACACCATAAAAAATAAGGCAAAAACAACAGCGAGGCGAGTTTTGAAATAAAAAAGAACACACACATTGTTAAAAACACAAGAACAGTCAACAGAAAACAGAGCCAAAAGGCTTTTCTTAAGTCATGAGCTCTAAAAAATACAGGAGGCCAATATAAATTTGCTATCAATTGAAGTGTAAAAAGTAGATAAGCAAGAATATGAAGTCCCGTGAAAGGTAAAGTTACCACCAGTGTCAATGACATAAGCATCATAAAATACAGCACTGTCCAAGTAGGCATAAAAATATTGTCGGGCGGTTGAAAGCTCGGCTTTTTTAAATTGTTATACCATTCTACGTTACAGTTCTCTGTCATATAGCGAGTTTATCTTTTAACAGAAAAATTCGCAATCGCTAATTGATTAATTTAGTTAGTTAATTTGTCAAATTGTATTATTTGAGCTATTAAATTAAATTTCTTCCATATAATAAGTTTTTCCACTAGTGTCTGTTTCAATTGCTAAAGTCTTAAATTTGGAATCACTTTTGAATAAAACTTCATCCGTGCTGTTTCTTCCATCTAGTGAGTAAGGAGAAGGGGCTGCATCCGCTAGGTTTTTACCGTTTTTGGATTGAATAATAAAGTGGCATCTTGCTGGATGAAATCCGCTAATATAAAAAGATTCTGCCATTGATTTTTCTGTTGAAGTAGATAGAAATTCTTTAGGGTTATATATGTCCCCAACTTTTAAATGATAAACTTCATCAAAATTATCTAAGGAGCGATATACTGTTCCTGTATAGTTTGGTAATTTATCCAGTGCTTTATTAAGACCTGTTTTTACAGTTTTTAATTCATCATTGTGTAAATACTCATTTTCTCTTAAAGCTTTATTAAGTTCTTTACAGCCACCTCTGGATTCATAAAAAAGGAAACTATCTCCTTCAAGTGTAGTCAATATGGGTTTTTCCTCTAAGAATTTTTGATAAAAATTATCTAAAAAGTCTGGGAGTGAATTACAAAAATCACTATCAGGATGATTTTTCATCAAGTGATTTATTTCTGATTTACCATTTTTCATATGATTGTAATCATTTTTTGTTATTATTTTATGGGCAACAAATTCATCCAGAGTTGCATTTATTTCTTCTTGGTTGGAAACATCTTTTTTTGAATTGCCAAAAGCAATTGGAGTTGAAGTCAAAGACGTGATTTTTGCGGGCATGATTTTATATTGAGCTTGTACCGCTTCCAAATTATTAGCAATTTTTGCAGTAGCCTCGGGTGCTTTCTTAGGAACATCAGTAAAAGTTTTATTTTTAGATTCAAATGCTATAAAATTCTTAGATTGTTTTGCAGATGATAAATTGTTAGTAAAACTTAAAGCTGAAATATTCATTTCAAATCCTTCCCTTAATTGATTTTAGACTTATTAAAGGAAGGATCGTAAAAAAAAAATTTGCTAGTTGAGTTTACGGAAAAAATATGTGATTTGGGCAAAACGATTATCTGCAAAAGGTTTTAGCACAAAAATTCCACATTTGTCTCTGTTAAGATTTGTAATTTTTTGATTTTCCTGCAACTTTTGTCGATTTTCTTTTGTTTTGTGGTTGAGTTTTACATGTCATCGTTTTTCTTACAGCAACAATAATAAGTGGTTGTTGCAGAAACTACAGCACTCAATCCGACCAAACTGTATATTAATCTAGTGATATAACTCATATCACCGAAAAAGAATGCAACCAAGTCGAACCTGAATACTCCTACAAGACCCCAGTTAATTGCACCAACTAGAACCAAAATGTAAGAAAGGTATTTTAAAAATTTAAACATAATATTCTCCTTTTTTAAACTACAGGTGCATTATGAATTAGTTAAAAGAATAAATTAATCCCTGAATTACTTAATTATTTTGTCCAATGTATGGAATTAAAAAGCCTCTAAGAAAACTCTCAGAGGCTTTTTTAAGGTTTTTATGATGTTCTAAAATTTCACTTCAGGAACTGCTGTTTTTTCTTCTTCTACCTGAAAATACTCTCTCGCTTTTATGTTTGACATCCCTGCAATTATACTTGTAGGGAATGTTCTAATCATTGCATTAATCGTTTTTACTGATTCATTGTAGTCACGTCTGGCTACAGCAATACGGTTTTCTGTTCCGGCAATTTCATCTTGTAATGCCATAAAATTTTTGTCTGCTTTCAATTGAGGGTAATTTTCTGCAACAGCAAGTAATCTTGATAAAGAGCCGTTAAATTCAGCGTTAGCTTTGTTTATGCCTTTTACGTCGCCTTGTTTTACTGCACCTGCAAGTTTAGCTCTGGCGTCAGCCACCCCTATAAAAATTGATTTTTCATGAGAAGCATAACCTTTTACTGTGTTTACAAGGTTTGGGATTAGGTCACTTCTTCTTTGAAGCTGGTTTTCAACCTGTGCCCACTGTGAGTTTACTGTTTCATCAATCGTTTGAAGCCTGTTGTAAGTGCCGATGAAACTCCCAATTACACCTATAATCAGAACCACCACTACCGCTAATATTATCAGTCCTTTGTTTTTCATGTTCCGCCTCCTTTTCAATATTTTATTCATTTGTTAGCTGGTCGCTGTCTTGGATTATCGGCAGTTCGCAAAAGCGTCGTTTTGCTCACTGGTACGAGTTTCGTTTCACTCACTCTTGCCGAAATCCGCCAATTTATCTACATATTTTAACACACAATTTATAGAATCAATCAACTTTTGAATCACTTTTTCTAAATCACAATCTTTGATGATTTTAGAATTTTTTCTGAATTCAAGAATCTTCAAAAATAATTCGCCGTCAAAATCTAGCTCTTTAGCCTTAAATTTTTCCCAGAAAAATCTAATCACATCATTGTGGTTTTTAGGTACAGCTTCGTTAGAAAGTCTCAAAACGGTTCTGAAAATTACCATAAAAGTTTTTGAACTGGTTTGAATTAGAGCTTTAATCGCTTTTTTGTCATTAGTTTTTGCAAGGTAATTCTGCCTTAGTCGGATAAGAAGATTTTTTACTTCAGATTCGCATTGAAGACGAAGGTCTTTTTTATCCACATTCAATCCGTCGATAAGATTTTCCCCGTGAAGTATTTTGTATCTTTCTTTGATGTCTGAATATTCAATCGGATAAACGTCCGCAGAATTAAACCATTCCTCTTTATCCATAAAAATAGGCAAATATTTGCTTTTCTTAGTGAAATTTTTGACAAAAGTGCTAGATTTCTTTAAATCGATTGCCGTTAAATCCTTAATGATTACCATTAAATTTATATCAGAATCTTTTGTGAAATCTTCGACTGCACAAGAACCGTACAGAAACACCGATGAAAGTCTTTCACCGAATGTTTCTTTTAAATTTTCTGTCAATGTCTCTAATATTTTTTTCATAATTACCGTCCTAAATTATTATTTTTTTAGTTACCATCCTCCGGAGCATCCTCCGCCACCGAACCCGCCGCCTCCGCCGAAGCCACCAAATCCGCCACCGCTGTCGCTTGATCTTCCGCCGCCTAAAATACTTCCCAACAGCATCCCTGTCATAAATGATGGGTATTTGATGAAAAGAAATACAAACAAGATAATGATGAACCAAGTAGATGCATCTGAGGTAGGACTTGATTGTGTTGGCGGTGGAATGTTGTAATTGCCGGAAAGAGTTACTCCGTAACCCTTTGCAACAGCCGATGCAACCGCAGAAGTTCCATATATTATACCGGTTTGATAATCACCTTGCTTGAAATAAGGAACCATATATTCGTCTCTTATTTCACCTGCGTGAGAGTCAGTCAAAATCCCTTCGAGTCCGTAACCAACTTCAATCCTCATTTTTTTGTCGTTTGGGGCAACCAAAATGACCAGTCCGTTGTTTTTCCCGACTTGCCCGAGTTTCCAGCTTCTGCCTATTGCCAGTCCCACATCTTCAATCGGATATCCGTCGAGCGAACTAAGTGTTACAACTACGACTTCGGCTCCTGTTTTTGATTTTAATTCTACAAGGAGGCTGTTTAGCTTAGCGAAATTCTCTTGAGTTAGAACTTTAGCAAAGTCATTTACGTATGCAACAGGTCTTGGCGGAACATATTCAGCATAAGCAGAATTTATCCCTGCAAATAGTCCAACAAAGAGCCCGACAAGAAGAATCGCTATAAATAAAATTCTATTTTTAATTTTGATTAAATTTTCCAAACAACAACTTCCAGTCAATCGTAGATATATTAATAATTATATATCACCTGTTGGAAAAAGCAATGTATTAAGTAGAGACTGATGCACAGTCCAAAAAATACAAAAACTTGACTATTTTGGACTTGTGCTACGTCTCAGACATCTAGTGTCAAAATGGCGAGAAAGTGTGATTTCCCGCCATTTCTCACTTTTGCTAGGTCGACCACTGCTCGTCTAAAAAATGAGTTTTTTAGAGACTTGCAGTGGTCTCAAGTATAAACAATAGTGGGATGAAATACCCAAGTGATTAGTAAACAATTCATTGTTAATTAAAATAGGAGAACAAAAAATGATGATATTTATGCAATTTACATCTCAAATTATTACTTTGGCTATTGGTTTTGGAGTTGGTTATGCCCTTTTAATTATATCAAACTCACAGGAAGAACCCCTAAAAAATGTTGGAAAATACCTTGGGTTAATTTTAATCGTTATGTCTATAATTTTGGCGTTATTCAGTTGTTATTATTCAATGAAGATTGGCAATCGTGACTATATGCAGAGTGGTTGTCCTGTGCAAAGAATGATGCAGCAACAAAGCGGGCCTGCAGCTAATACTCAAACAGGTGTAAATGGTCAAGCTGGTGAAGACGTTCAAGACAACAATGATAATAACAGTAATATTAAACCTAATACTGACACGGAAAACAGCTCAGATCTTCCGGACAATGAAAATGTGCCAGCATCAAG
>Ga0302271_10004045_pt1 | contig 11926 bp, 3 predicted proteins | sample III_Bog_N1_1_FD_198767 | JGI IMG/M metagenome (GOLD analysis project Ga0302271, IMG submission 198767) | Peat permafrost microbial communities from Stordalen Mire near Abisko, Sweden - III_Bog_N1_1 | ecosystem: Environmental > Terrestrial > Soil > Wetlands > Peat | place: Sweden: Abisko... | reverse complement strand
TCAAATCTTTAATTTTTCATTACAATCGATTCAAAGGAAGTATGTTATTTTTGAAAACACATAGATATTGATAAGCTGAAATTTATTGAATAATCATCTTTTATTTATTTCATTTTTATACGTTTTTAGAAACTATCAATTTTTGCAAAATTTTACTTTTCTTTTTTTGATTAATTAATATGAAAAATGAGGAGCCCCTAAGTGAGTAAAATTTAATAATTTTATTATGTGTCTTTGTAAGCTCTCTAATAATAAGAAAAAAGATTCTAATAATTCTCCTGGCTTTACTAATAAAATTATTAAATTCATTTGCAAAATAGCATTTGTCGCACTGTAAATCCTTTGTAAGAACTAGCGTGAAATAGAAACCTACGCTGAGGGTAAATTGTGCTGTTTGTTGATTGAATACGAAATAAGAATTATTTCCCAGCAAAGCCTAAATTTGCGCTGTGAGGGCAGTCAAGGTGTAGTCGCAGTGGTGAATGGAATAAATTGTATCATTTACTTGGAAAGTGGAACCTTGGTCATAGATGAGGTAACTGTTGAAGGGTATGACGGCTCGGGGAGTTTGATGTACTTGCCTATATGAATGAGCTGGTTTAGCCTTTCTTTGAAGGTATAGTGCTTGCTTAGGTGTAGGTTTACCGTATTGATAAAGAGGGTTTGCATTTTTAATGAATAAAGGGGAAGAAGTAAATAATCAAAAATAGCTAAAAAAACTATGAACCAACAACAAACAACATATAACCCATTGAACTTCTGCGAAGAATGCGAGAGCTCTAATCTCAACGAATTAAATTTTGTGCGATTTTGCGGAGAATGAGGCTTGGTTCAGTCTAGATTCATGGAGAGCGAGGAACCCGTGATGTGCTTTGGAAGAAAAATAATATAGAAAATGCTTAAAACTCCGGGGTAAAGGAAGCTTGGATGCGATTAGTTACTATGTATTCCAACTATGCTAATAAGTTTATTCCCGCTGAAGAGTAGGTATGTCGGAAGAGAGTCTATGAGAAAATTAAGCAAATCGTATGCTTTTGCGAGAGCGCTCCGAAAAAGATTTGTTTAGCTTGCTTCGGGTTTGCTTTGAGATTAAGTTTTGAAAGATTGAAAAGACTGTGCTAGCTCGAGGCTCTGAAGGTGAGTAAAAAAATCGAAAAGCTCAAAACGAATGAGCTGGAAGAGGAAGATCTTGGAGATTTGATGAGCGCTCATAACCATTTTAGCTTTCTTCGAGAGCGGATTCCTCCTCTTTAGGCTTCTTTCCCTTGCTCTTCTGTGTCTACTGCTCAGAATTGTACTTCTCGAGCATCTGCAGCTGCAGGCGATGATTATCCTTAATCAATACTAATTGCTCTCGGTGCAGATCTTTGAGACTCTTGAGGGTTATGTGTCTATTGTTAGGATCTTTGGAAGACTTTTTCTTTATCTTTTTATTCGAAATCGGGGACTTCTGTGATAGGGGAACTCTAAAGTGGGGAGTAGATTATATTTTTTCTAGAAGATTGAACTCGGAGAAGATATTTTTTGTCGGACTTGATTTTTTCGTTTGTGGGAAGGGAAGTGGGGCTTGCTGATTTGGATTTTCTGCATCAAAAATATTGGTTAAAAGGATTGGAGAATTGAGTTTAGGGAAGGAAATAGGGCTTGTTGTTTTACGAAAAATGAGGTTAAAAAAGCTTGGAAAAAAAGTTTAGGGAAGGGGTTTTAATTAGTGGTGATCCAGAGTGGTATATTTACCCTTCTTTCCTTTATTGAATCCACCAGATGTTTTTCCTTTATCAAGACATTAATCTAGAATCTAGGATATGGATAATCAACAATTTGTTGAAATTAAATAAGAAAATATTGATTTTAAATATTAATCTCAAACATCTACTGAAAGTTAACTGATGTAATACTTTTAAAAGATGCTCAGTTGGGATTTAAAAGTTTTTAGCATCACCCAGAAAGAGTTTTTCAAATCGTTCAAAACAAAAAAAAAGAACCATTGTTTATTTAAACTTACAACAACAAATAAGCAGACAAAGAAGTAATTTCGTGGGGGAAAATCAATTTAAAAAGAAGAAGAAATTATCTAAAAATAGTAGAAGTAATTCAGATTCCACCAACAAAGCACCAAGCAATCTATCTTAGAGACCCTCTTGATCATCACCACTTGAACCATCTCTGCACTTTTGTATCCCATGGGAGCTTTCAGTGAGCTCCTAAAGACCATCACGGATATAACTGAGGAGAGACAAACATTTCGCATTCGCATATCGGTTTATTGCATAGCAATTTTGATATTCTTCAGTTAGGTGACTGGGTATATTTTCTACAGCACTCCTCACAGGATGATAACAGAGGAGAAGGTTAACAGTCTTTCTCTTTTTTTTCTGGGGGTTACTTTCCCATATTTGCTGCATCTCGTTGGATACGATGCATTGACTATTGTGTTTATCTATTTGGTATGCATTTGTGTATTTCTTCTGACAGGATACATCTTGATCCTAACTCTCCTCCGCCAAACCTTTCCTAGAATCATCCAAAGCAACTAGAAAAATATCAAAGCAGTCAACCTCTTCCTCAATAGGTTTTTCGTGTTTTTCGATTGGATTTTTCTGATGCCTATCCTTGATATTCTCTCAGGGGCATCTTTCTGCAACAGTCTCACTTACATAAAATACTACAGAGACAAATGTGATATTTATCCAATTCATTACATGGTGATTTGTAGAATAGCTATTGCTTGTGTGTTCTTCATTGGGATAGGGATCACTGTGCTCTATAGGAACTACGAATTCAATGAATAGGAGCTCCTGAAACCAAAATATTCCCTGAATAACTTGATTTAATTCATTTTGGTATTTCTTTTAAGTGTGGGAACTTACTGGACGAATGAATACTCCTTTTAAGTCTTGAATGTATAGTTTCTAGATGTGACATTTCAGTACGACATCCTCTTTTCGTCACCATTTCCAAATAGATTCATAATGAAGTTATACACGATTATGGTTTTGTTTTCTTCAGTGGGAACGAAATTATTTTCTGCTTGGTATTACTTCAAGAGTATCCAAGATATCTTCATGTTCTACGGGCTATTCTTGTTCATATCAATCTTTACTGGAGTAGCTATTGTAATTTAGGATAAGAAATATGAAAAAGTCATGAATCTCAGCTAGGCAAATTTTCAGAAGTAACAAAAAGAAGAAGAAATCAATATTCAATATTACATTTTGAAGCAATTAATTTTGTTATTTTAAGTATGCTTATTTGAGATTCTTCTAATAAAAATCAGACTGCTTTTTTTAATTACACTTTTTGTTAGACAATATTAGACGTTGGATGTGTATTTAGAAGAAATATTCCGACTTGAAATCGCGTAGAAGAGTCATTTGCAGTCTAAGATTATTTTAATCCAAATTTTACTTGAGCATATCAAGAATTGTTTGAATGTGATATGTCCATGTAAGAGAATGTCCTCATAGGACGATCAATCGCCGTTTATTGATAAAAATGGGATAATCATTACAGAAAACATTCATTTATTGATAGAATGTCTTTTTCATTGGGGCTTGCAGCAATAAGTCGTTTAAGAAGATCGTACAGAATTTGAGAATATCTCTTTGAAATACATATCGTTTCTAACTAAATACAGGAACAATCCAGTCTAGGCATTCTACATTCTCAAATCGCTAGGGCAAAAAAAGCAGAATCTCGGGTTTTTCTTTAGGATAATATCAGAGATTCTCTCGAATAGAATCATAGAATCGATGAAGCTCTCTTAGAAATAATCTGAATAAGAAACATTGTAAACTACATAATTACTAAGTGATCCTAAGAATGAATTCAAGAATCCAAGGAATGGTAGCTCTAGCAACCAAAAAAATGGCAGTTATGTTTCAAATGAGCTTTCTATTGACTAATTTATGCTTATAGATACAGATTTAGATGAAATCATACTCAAGTTAAAGGCTTATTCTCCTCTGAGATGTGATTTCTGGAAGGCAATCATGAAGGATTCAGTGAATATGTCTGGTCTATTGAACTAAACTCTGAAGATATCGAAATCTGGAATCCTTCTAGAGAGAGACATAAATACCCTTTTTTTCATATAAAACAAAGAAGACTGGAAGAATTGCGCGAAGATGGTCAAGACTCTAGGAATTTTCAAGCTTTTATTGAAAAGTGATGTTGATAGCGCGTTGAGGCTTGAGAAGTAGTTCTCCGACCTTCTTCAAGCTGATGTGAATAAGAGTTAATAAAAAATTAATAACCTTAATTAAGTGAAGGGAAACATTGCTGTTGTTTCTTTGAGTTTGTCCAAAGATAAGGGAAGAATCATCAGCAAAAAGAACGAAAAATTCTTGAATTTCTTTGGATACTCAAAAGAAGACGAATTTACTATTTTTTATGTGGACTAACTCATGCCAGGGTATCTAGGCCGCAATCATCATAATTTCATTGAAAATTATCTTAATCGAGGTCATTCGAAGTTCTTGGGTGCTTCACAGTAGATTCTGGCTAAAACCAAGAATGGATATATTTTTGGAATCAATATTATTTTGAATTCAACATAACTTGATCCAAATGATTTCACTTTGCATGGTCTGCTGACCTCTAACAATTAAGAAAAGGGATTCATTGTCATGATAGGTGACACATCTATAGGAGGGATATCTTTTAATTTATTCCAGCAGCTCTTTAATAAGGATAAGAAAATAACCACTAACTTCAAAAAAGCAACTACAATAACTGGAGTAGCTACAACAACTGCAACTTCCATTTTCTAACCTTTCCGGTCTATTCCGTAAGCTAAAAGCTAGTTTAGACTCACTTTGCAAGATCTCTATGAAAAAGTAAGCCTGCTATTTCTAATTCCTGATCTTGCTCAGAATCTTCTTAAAGCTCTCACAGAATCCAGAGAGGAGTTTATGGATAATACGAAAAAGTAAAAAAGCAACAAGAAGAAGAATGAACCTATTCCTTGTTTTTAAACATATTTATTTAAGAAGGAATTGTATTTTAAGATTCCTGAATAGATCTTTGAGTTGTAAAAAAAGTTTACGATGTTAACTTCCTTGCAAGTCTCTTAATAGCAGTCGATGACTTCAGCAAAAGTTTTGACAGTAGCATCATCTTCAAATAACAGTAGTAGCATATTTAAACAACCAAGAAAATAAAGTGTAAATGGCAGAAACAGTGCTGATACGAGTCGAGATCACAAGGAAAAAGAGGAATTCTCATTGGATAAAAACCTCACCAACACTACAGAGGATGCAGACACTGAATCCAACGAAATGATTAGGTATTTCAAGGCATTCTGCAATTTCTATCAGAACCACTAAAAGGTAAGGAGATTATTTGTCTTGTGTCTGGTTGGCAATTTTATAATTTAATTAAAAGGAGTGGTAAGACAGGAGGCTAATTTCCTAACACAAAGCTACAATTTCAGTTAAACTTCACGTATTTTCTGTTTAAAGAGATAAAATACAAGAAACTAGTGTGAGTTATGTTCTTGAGATTGAAAACGTTACTGAGATTCCTTTCTCTAGTAAACTACAAGAACGAGCAGAGTCATTTGAATCACATTAGAGTCTGAATTCAAAGAACATGCTAGCAGTTTCAGCAGGAGGAAATAACTCATCCCATATGAATACTTCGGCTCTTTTTAGACAAGGTTCAGGGTTTTTAGCTTTTAAAAATGTATTAAAAGGAGAAGAAATGCAGAAATTAAAAACCGATAAAACCAACAATAATAATAATAGCATTAGTTTGTCGTATCCAATAAAAAATAAGAATACCGAAGCAGAGTTTTCAACAGTCACTGAGAAACCCTTTTTGGAATCGATGGTTAGCCCTTAGAGCAGTGATAAAAGCCATCTCCTAGAGTTTAATTCACCTAAACGGCAAAATTTTCAGGAAATATCAATGGTATCTAAATATCTTTCAGCAGCATAAATTTATTCTCATCAAGAAGATCAATCCAAAGAAGATGAAGAATAAGGTGAAGATTAAGAGGAAGAGAAAGAAGAAATCTCAAACAATCGTAGCTAAATAGAATAAGCTAATAAAAGAATGTAGCTTTCTCCTGAGGTTAACTAAAAGTCAAACCCAGAAAATCAACCAAAGAAAAAGACTTTAAAAAGATAGGAATCAGCTATCCAATCAGGAGATAATCAAGAAGACTCAAATCAGTTAAGCTCTGCCTAAAAGACTCAGCAAAACTAACAACCCAGTGAAACGAATGAATCAGATAAATAAACTTGTAAAAATAATTTTTGTTAGTCATAGCAAAGAAGTATTTCACCTCCAAATAAGAATGATAGAAGAGTAGCATAAATGTCTGCAAATAACAGCAATCACAGCAACAGTGCCAACAACAGTAGCATTTATTTAGGGATCAATATGATTAAGCTCATTAACAAACAAAAGCTACCTTCAGCTGTTCGTAAGTTCCGACTTATATTATACTTAATTGCTATGCTGTTTCTCGTGATGATCCACTCAAGTTCCCTTTTTCTTTCCTCATAAGTAAATGAAATCGTGGAAGCAATTTATAAACTAAAAATACTTGAAGATTTCCTAAATGCAATCACCTAATCTTTGCTCTTCAGTTTGATGTATTACAAAGCAAAGGAGATTGATTTAAATATACCAATGGAGATCAGATCGCAAATGAACTAAATCTCACGTGCTAATACATAACAACTTATTTAGGAGTATTTCCTTTCTGACCGACAGACTTAGTTAAGGCTTACAAGCATTTCCACAACACTAGAAAGCATATTGTTCTCTTTCTCACTATTTTCAAATCAAGTAGAATAGGTATAAATAGGAACATTTTACACTGTGAAAAGTTACAACTTCTTTCAGACAACTAAAAATGCCTAAATCACTAGAGATAACTTACTGCATTACGATTCGTTTTTCTATTTAGTTGCAAATTTTCAGTTTAACTTAAGAGGCACATACTTTTCAAATTTTTTCCTAATAGATGAATTAAATGAGCTAATTCAATATCGCGAGAATGCTGCGATAGATACATTTATCTTGGAAGTTGTGGTATTTTCATTGCTGGCAATAATAGGTGGAATCGTTATGAAGCAGATTAGCTAGCTATTTGTGAAGGTGTTATTGATCGTCACTCGTATGAGTGTATCAGAAGGATTACGAGAAATAGAGAAACTCGAACAGATTGAGTAGTCTTTAGGGTAAATTGAGGTGAATACCAGCTGGCTCAAGATGGATTACACTAAAGCTTTTGATGGTAGATCAAATGTGGTGATTAAAGGGGATCGTAAAGGAGGTAATTAGGAAGATTAAGAGATAGGAGTCAAATCCAAACAGATATCAAACAGAAAGAATATCAAAAAGAATTAAAAGGAGCAGCTCTTATCATCGTTGCTAAAGGACTCTAGATTAAATATTATTCCTAGCTTATTGGTTCTTATTACGTTATCAATAACATTATTACTTTTCTTCAGTATTTTGCTAATAGTCTGTTCGTCATTCTCTAGCAATATGAATGCTTCTTAGGAAGTGTACATTCAAATCAGTGACGCTAAAATCAACTTCGCATCTCTTCTCACACACTCAGAAATACTCTCGACGTATTAACTCTTCCATGGGTTGAAGGCTATTTCCTTTCCGAAACTCAATATTACAGATATTCAACAAAGCATGCAGCGAGAAGTAAAGTAACTCAGAAAGTTCAACGAAGACTATATATCTATTACGTAAGGCTCCTCAATCCTTTAGCAGCTGTTTCGAGAAGATTTATGTAGTACACTAGACTGCAAAGATCCAAATGAAAAGCTACACTCATTTCATGGACTCTCAGATTTAATATCCTAGACATTAACACTTATTGATTCTTACAAGGAGCTCTTTTTCAACAGCAGTATCCTTCAAGATAACGATTATGTTGATACGAGTTCTGAAGCATATTCTAACTACAAAAATACTCTACAGACTTACATCTCTGATAGCCAATATTAGAATATTGTTCTTCTTAGCCATGACGTACCTTAATCTGCATTTGCGTTAGCCAGGGAATACTCTCGTATGGATCTTTAATCTGCACTGGATGTGTTCTCTAGCTTCTAGTTCTTTTATTTTAATATTATATCTTCGATTATGGCTATTATCATAAGTATTACAGCCTTTTTATTGTATAGAAAAGTGAAGAACGAGATGATTTCAATCAATTTTTCGCTGTTTTTGATTTCGATGGAGAAACTCACTGAAGATAACACCAAACATCTCTTAAAATAGCTTCTCAAAGATTACAAATGAACAAAAGAGATTTTGTTTACTAAGATATCCATTCATTCTACAAAAGTAATCAAAGAAGAATATCAAAATCTTCAAATTAAAATCAACATATTTGTTTGTCTTTGCACAAAAACATGAAGATCTTAATGATAATTACTAATGCTTATGCCTGTTTACACTCTAGAGTGCTTTTAAAGAGGAAAGCATCAAAATATTCCTTCAAAATAGCTCAAAAACATCAAATATCACCAATAATTATCACCCTTGAGGAGATTTATTCATATCTGTCTGATACATCTCTACCTACTCCAAATTATTGTGGGAACAATTTTTTCATTACTTTCATATTCTTGCCTTAATTTATATGGTAGTTGTGTGTTTATTTAAAAAAAACTTTCTGTTTATGGAATTAAAGTTTACTGTTCTTTTTTGAAGGAAAATACTAATAATTTTCATTAATATGAATTGTTTCTGATAATTACATTTGTTAACATTAAGGATACAATTAGTATGTAAGGAATGAGTACAGTGAAAATGAAAGATTATGTGTATGTAAGTGTGCGTGTATACTTATTAATATGTGCTTTTTAATTTTACCAAAAAGAAGAAGTTGTTAGTTGAATCTCTGTATAATATTTAGCATAGTATCTTTAAGCAGCTTACTTTATCCTTAGCTATTTAAATGCGAAATAGTAAATACTCAGCTGAGTTGGGTTTATTTTTGTTAAGGAGTCGAAGGTATTGATGAAGGAGGGAAAGGATTCAGCAAAGCTATGTGAAAAGAAATCGATCTCTTTTGGCGATTTACAGTGTTCAGAATACTATGATTCAAGCAAAACTACTACTATTATTGTAATTAAAATTGAACTTCTTCTTATTATTTTTGTTATGATCCACGAAAACACTCCTCGGAAATATCCATTATTACTAGAGGTTATCTAGATAACTTATTATTTTATCTAATTGTGGAGTTTCAAAGAAAATAAATACTTTAGATACAAAAATTATGTAATTTATCTCTCTCCCTAAGCCTCAACTCGAACAAATGTGTATTTCAAGCCAGAAATCTTGATTTTGAAACTTACTGAACAATATTCTTTCCACCATTACTAAGAAGAAAACTTAATTTCAAAAATTCAACTTATTTCTATCGAATTCAGGACTTATAAAATAAAGAAAATCATCTGAAGGCTAGCTACTATATTTTTCCTTAGTGATAAAATGAGTTATTTCTCATAGACAGATTATATAAACTTCATATATTTCTTTTGTTGGTAAATCTATTTGTGAGTTATTTCCTTTAGCTATAACAAATAAGTGTCAGCAAAGGAAAGAAAATACGTTAATTACAGGTGCATCTATTTAAACCAAAAATAAACCGCCAATAAACGCAAGCAAAAAATATGAAAAAAATAATCAAAATTTGGTAGCTGTCAGATATCAGATAATTTAGTTATGATTGGAGATCACGGGATATTCACGGAATCAAAGGAGACTTTAGAAAAACTGGTTCTTTCTATTCTAATTTAGTTTGAAAGGGTTTTTCATCTGCAAACAATAATATCCAATAAACAAGCAATGACTAAATTCAAGTTTGGAATACTGAAAAAGACAAATTTGAATTGAACATTGAGTAAGAAGATAGTCTTTAGCTGAAAATGAGTCATAGAAACAATTGAAATTTGAATTTCCAAAAGATTTTTATTATTTTCTGTAAACATTGAACTTGTATTTGCTAGGAATAGAGTTGAAATTGAAAAAGAGAAAGATTCAAGTAAAAATATGATCACTCTTACTCAACAACTAACAATTTTCTTAGGTAACTTTTTGCTGTTAAGATAACTGCATGAGATAACTTGATTGAGAAAAAGATATATTGTTATTTTTGAGTTCTTAATACACAAATGGCTGGAATTTATAAAGCGATATCTATCTATTTTTCTTTGAATTGCATTATGACACTCTAAATAAAGGAATAAGTTTTTCCTATTAAAAACTCAAACCCTCTTGCTTTTCAAAAACAATTTTTATCATTGTGATAATATTATCCATGTAGGCTATGTTATTCATATTTTATTATCTTCTTCCTTTTAATTTACTTGAATAGCTCTCTTTTTCTATCTCTGTTGAAAATATGAAATCTATTAGACTGAATAAATGGATAGCTGTTACTATCTGGAATATTAAGAAATCAAAACTCTAAAAAACAAAAAATACTTCAAATTCTTGTTGATTATTTCTCCTTGGAAAATTTATTCTTTAGATTCTTTAAACTCTTTGTTCCGCAACAAGAACCTGATAGACTTTAAAATAGTTTAATTAAGCTGTCTAATTTCTAAATCACCTTCAAATCACTCGAATTCTATTTGAATTAAGTTAATATTCAAAATAGATTATGATAATGAACCACTGTAAAGTTAATCAGGAATTGATTTAATAAGATCAAGGCAATAAGGAACCAATAATATCTCCTTTGATTTATCATAAAAAGTAGCTTAAATATTGATCTAAATGATTGGTATTGTCCCTACTCTCCTTTTATTCTTTTCTTTCTCCTTCTTTAATTTGTTTTCTTTGGATTTGGTTGAGCAAACACAAAAATGCAAACATTGAAAAATAGGTCAATAAATAATCATAATATCTATTATGTACCTTTTTTCTCCTTTATCATGTGCCTTTTTTCAAACTGCTGCTCCAGGAGAAGCTTCTCTCAAATTTCTGTTTCTTCTCTTCTTTAGAGTCTGTCCCTCTTTTATCTCTCAGAATGCTTTCTTGACAAGATTATCCTGGCGGTGTTGGGGGATTTTAAAGTGAGGTACTTTCTTATCTAAGGTTTCAAAAGTGTTAGCAGCCTTGAGAACTTTCGCTGCGATTGTCTCGTAAGTGAATCCCCTAGATTGGACTGGAACCTAACCGTTAACAGTTGGAAGTTGAGCTTCCTTGAGATCAGATGAGTTCGAAAGAGGAATCATATCTTAGATGGCTTGCTGATATCTTTCAGAGAAATAGAATCTAAGCTTAGGGTCAGCATAGAGATCGTAGATTTCATCGGAGAGCTTGAGTTTATTAGCAGCTGTGGATACAAGCTCATGGTATGGCTCACCATGGACAGCGTAGTTGATATCAGAGTAGAAGTTATTGTACAATTAGGTTAAGTACGCAATGAAGAATCCCATGTTTGAGATAATCACAGAAGGGAGTTACAATGCTGCAAACTCGCTGACAATCTCTCCATTCACAGGGATACCAATATCAGCTGCACAAATTGCACCGAATTTCTTATCCTCTCCAACAACAACTTAGTGAGTCAAGGTAGAAAGCACCTTTGTCTTGGAAATCAACTCAGTGATGAGCTAGCTGCTGGATTCGCTGTCAGCTGTGATCAAAATAGTGAAGTTATCATGGCCAACATTTGTAAGTTCTGGTTTCTTGAAGAACTCCCCAAGTGCCTGGTCAAGGAGAGGCACAGCGAACTTGATTTCTTTTGGGGTATTTCCTGGTGCGAGGAGAAGAACATTCCTGGATTCAGAGATCCCGAGCTTATTTCTTTAGATAGTTCTTTGCTCTTCTACGAGTTTCTCGACAATATTCTTGTGAGTCTCTGGGTCTTTAGCTAGAATCATCGACTTATTGTTCTTTGAAATGAGTGCCTAAGCTGCTTAGTTCTTTG
>Ga0302271_10004044_pt1 | contig 11927 bp, 9 predicted proteins | sample III_Bog_N1_1_FD_198767 | JGI IMG/M metagenome (GOLD analysis project Ga0302271, IMG submission 198767) | Peat permafrost microbial communities from Stordalen Mire near Abisko, Sweden - III_Bog_N1_1 | ecosystem: Environmental > Terrestrial > Soil > Wetlands > Peat | place: Sweden: Abisko... | reverse complement strand
AACATAATGGAGCTAAAAGGTATTTAGATTATTCAATTACCCATTGATGTTTACCCAGATAAACCTTTGAAATAAATCAATTTATAAATCTTTCAAGGAAAGATATCTATTCATCCAGACACCCCTCCTTTATTGGTTTTGTTCTCTTTGCTCCCCAACAAACATAATAACCAAAGTTAAATAATGAAATAAAACCATTTTTTAATGTCAATTGCATTGAAGATTATTGAAAATGGAATAATCAAATTTCTGTATTTCATTAGAATACAAAGAAAGACTTTAATCTCAGCAAAGCAAGAAATAATGTTCATATTATGAGAGTCAAGTAAACAAAAGAAAAGAATTTGGAGGAATTATTATACTGACAATAGACTCAAGAGAAAACCAATAAGAAGTACAGCCCAAAAATCACTCAATCTATTGGCAGTAATAACTACACTTAGGAATAATCAAGAATCCATTAATATATTTTCAATCCTATAAAAATAACAGTAATGATCATACCAATAAAGGACATCTTAATAGTGGTTACAATCATTATGAATGCCACCTCCTTGGATTCTACAATAAACAGTCATACCTTACGACTATCTCATAATGCTATCCACTGAATAGTGTTGTTAATTATGAAAATACTTTTTTAAAAAAAGTTCCAATTTTGTTGTTATTGAGAAGAAAAAAAATAAAGTTGAAGTTGAAGTAATGATGTTGAGGTTTATCAGAAGAAGTTTAATTCGTATTTCTAAGAGATAAAAACACTTGGTATTGGAAAATTAACTGCATATTGCTTAACAAATGAACTCCTTTAGCTAAACCTATTTTAGTCAGATAATCAAAAAGTAATAATTTCCCAATAATTTTATTAATTTGTCAGAACAAATAAATGAAGGTTTAGAAAAGTTAGTTTCAAAATTAAATGCATACTACATAAAAATATCTAAAACACATGAATTTTATCAGAGAGTCTTCTCAGCTTATGAGGCAGTAGAAGTGGTAGTTCCAGTTGAAGCACCTTCAGTGTAATTGTATTATCCAGGAGGTGCGTTATTGTTATTTGCCTTAGGAGCAAGAACTCTGAAGTTGTCAGTCAGCAAAAGGCATTTCGACTGGGATTTCCTTTTCAATACAGAGAGTTTTTTCGTAGTTCCAAGAGAAATCGGTGATGCTATTGCAGAGAAAACGGTTGAGCTCAAGGCAGGAGGTGGGAAGTGCAAGCAAGCAAATGACAAAGATGGTTTTCATGGATTATTGCTTTTTTTCTTCTGAATTGTTTTGTTTTAAATAACAATTAATAAAAAAATTGTGTTTTAAACTCTGGCTTTGTATCTCCAATCTGAAGCATAAAGTCAGGGACAATATCGATTAGATTAACAAAAAAAGGTTAATTATTTATTATTGCATGATAGAATTATTTAAAGAGGCTTTCCAGAAAATATATCTTGAAACTAATCCACTGCCAATGTTATTTATGCATATTTAAGAGCAGATAATTGATGAAGGCATCTGCTTTGCTAAATTGTGTTTCAGTGTTTGCTTTTCACTACCAAAAGAAATGAAGAAAATATTAAACAAATGACAAGAAAGATTCAAAATAGGGATTATTTGAATCAGTGAAATAGATCAGTGAGAATAAAAAATACAAAGCAAAAAGCTAATGTTAATTACAGATGAAATCAAATAAAATCACCTAAAATATTTGTATTAGTTTTAAGACACTTTTCTGCTAAGAAGAAAGATAAATGTCATTTAAATATTATTCGGCTTATTGAGAACATTATTATATTCAATTTGGTTGGTTGATTTTAGGTTGTTTGAAATTGATTAGAAGAGCTCAGTTCCCATCCATTTACCTAATAGCTTTCTCACTTAACTCTGTTCTGGTCTAAGCTTGATATTGGATATGAGTTAATTGTAATAATTATGAGACACAAAAGATGTGTGTTTAAAATTGAAAAATTAAAAAATCGAATGGATTTTTAAGGTCTTTTCAAATTAAAGATTCTGTAAACTTTTTAGTTAAACTGCAACCTCATTGATTGTCCTGTCTTTCATTCTATCTGTTTGAAGTCCTCCTTCTAATAACAGTTTTGTATTTTCTTCATTAGATTTAAGGCAAAAACATATATGATTTATTATCAAAATAATCCTTTTGGTAAGTGAACAATCCTCAAGAAAATCTTTTGATTTAATTAAACCCACAATTTATTCAAAAATGTTACAGATAATATCCAAAAATACCTCATAATGGCTCTTAAAAATATTTAAATCATATTAATAAATATCTTTAAATACCTTTTGTAATTGCTGTTAAATCACTGCCAAAGGATAACCACCTTCTCCTAATAATCTAATTAAATTTTCTTTTGGAGAATCTGTCATTTTATTTTTATTTCAAGACAAGAAGATGCTGTCCAGAAACAATAAGTGAGCCAAGTTAAACAGTCAAAGGATTAGTTCGAAAAGTAAGTTAAAATTATGGTATTGACTTGCTATTTTTACACAGGACGGTCTTACAGAAACCATCTAAACAATTAATAGGAAAAGAGGAACTAAATGGGATTATTAATCCTTATTATGAATTTTCCAAGTTATTTGTGTTTCCTAAGAGTATTAAATAATAAACAAAATTTTAATTAAGCGTCTTTCTCTTTAACAAATAAACGATAGCTTGGGAATATTGTTTGAGATTTCAATTATTTTGTAAAAATACAAGTAAAAAAAATTTAAATTTCATAAAATCGAAGAGAAACAAAATCTTTTGGGGAATGAAGTATTCTATCAAATTTTATCAGAGAAGAGGATGAATTTCGATTGATCTTTAGAAGTTTTCAAATATTTAGTGAATTCAGGTGGGATAGCTAGATAAATTGGATGAGTATTTTAAGCAAAGTCTATGATGGAAGCAATAGAAAGGGAAAGTAAATTAAATCAAAAACTCTTCTTATGGAAAGAAGAATGTTTGTTTGCTAAAATTTGAAGAGAAGAAGAAGAAAATAAACTATGATCTTGTCTGAAGTTCAAGTTTATTGCTACTAGTTCTTATTACAATTAATAAGTTTTTTACAATTTCATATTTAAATTGTCTTTTTTTTAATTTAACAAATAATTTAGAATGATATCTTGAAATGATTGATACTAAAACAAAGATAGATGATGCATGTGCGATAATTAATCTTATCAAGTTAAAAAGAATCAATTTGATAGAAGAAACATTGATCTCTAAATAGAATTTTAGTGTTGTCATTTTTTGTGTCCAAACTACAAAATGCTGAAAATTTAAATACTTCCCCATTTAGTTTTAATCGAACTTACAGTTCTTTCCTCCTAATAAATTTTCCTTTTCCATCCCATCCTTTTCATCTCTACAAATAATCTGTTGCGGAAGCATCAAAAATATTTGTTTTGAATATTCGTTGATTGATGAGTACAGTTTATCCATCAATGTTGAAAAGGCACATTTCACAAAGAGTAGAAAAACAAATAAGAAAAAATATGAATTGTTATCAGATTTTCTTGCCAGTTGAGGCACTTTAAGCAGGAGGAGCACTTTAAGCAGTAGGAGCACTTTAAGCAGGAGGAGCACTGTTGGTAGGTTAAGTGCTTGAGGCATTTGGAGGAGAACCAGCTTTTTGTGTGGTGCTTCCAGATGAGAGAGGTGCAGATTAAGCTGTAGGTGCAGATTGAGTTGTAGGTGCAGATTGAGTTGTAGGTGCAGATTGAGTTGTAGGTGCAGATTGAGTTGTAGGTGCAGATTAAGTTGTAGGGGCAGTTTAGTTGTATTAGCCGGGAGGTGCATTATTGTTGTTTGCCTTAGGAGCAAGTACTCTGAAGTTGTCAGCAAGAGGCATTTCGACAGGGATTTTCTTTTCAACACAGAGAGTTTTTTCGTAGTTCCAAGAGCAATCGGTGATGCTGCTGCAAAGGAAACGGTTGAGCTCAAGGCAGGAGGTGGGAAGGGCAAGCACTCCAGCAGTGGCAAGCAAGCAAATGACTAAGATGACTTTCATGGATTATTGTTTTTTTCTTCTTATGAATTATTTTGTATTAAATAATTTATTTCTAAAAATCTGTCTTTTAGACTCTGGCTTTGAATCTGCAATCCAGCACAAATTCAGGGAAAATAAAGATTAGATTAAGAATAAAAGTTAGTTTTCAGACCTGCATGATAGAATTATTTAATTTGAGAATTTGACTGTCTTTTTTTTTTTGCGTTAATATAAATAAGATTGGAAGCTGCTTTAATTGGCTTTCACTAGTAAAAAAAAGTAAATATCAAAGGATTACCAGAAAATTTATCTAGAAGAAATTAAAGACTATGGAGTTTAGTGAGAAATAAAAGCAAAAAAAGTTAACGAATAAGAAAAAGAAAGATGAGACTTTATTTGTTTATTGTTTTACTGCCAAGCGAGGAAAAGGATATACTTTAAGAATAAAACTATAGATTCCTGAGAGAAGTATGAGAAAGATAAAGTGAAATAAAGGGTGAAAATAAGTCAAACAATAAGAAATCCCTATCAGGGGAAGATTGATATGTAAAGGAGTTATTCAAATATTATCTCATTCTATTAAAAGTTAAACATTTCCTCCTTATCAAAAATTTATCCGAAATAGGGGGATTAATATTTGTAAAGACGTTTGAGGTCAGTGATAAAATTATCAATAAATCTTAACTTTATTAAACCCACAAATTAACTTAAATTGATGTTTCGTAATGGATGCTTTTTTACCCTGACTAGACATTCAATGGCCTATAAAAAGAAATTTTTATCTTTCAGAAAACAAATAAATGTCTCTAAGTTTTTGATAAACTAAACTCAAAAGTTCATATTTACCCATAACTTTTTATCGGCGATGAGTGTGTGGCTTATTCTTTGAAATGAAGGTGTATTTTTGAAAATTAATAAGTAATGAGAGTTAAGCAAGCCAGTTACAAAGCTAAAACAAATAATGGTTTAGTTGTTTTTTTATGCTCAGCTCATTCGGTAGTTCAAACAGTTTTAAGAAACATTGAACAAATTGGAATTAGTATTAATATGTATTCTTCTGCAGTGTTTTCTAAGGAGTATTTTTAAAAAAGTAAAGATTTAAAGGAACATTTTTCCATACCTTTATCTCTAATAAGAAATAAACAAAAGAGTTTTGGCATCTTTTTTGAGACTTAAATTTATGTAAAATACAAGTAAAATATTGAAATTTTGCCAATTCGAAGAGGAACAAAATCTAACGGGGAATTAAAAATTCTATCAAAAATAATCTTGGGAAGGGGATGGATTTTTGATTGTAGGTTAGAAGTTTACAATAGATCATGAATTAAGGCAAATTAACTGGTGGGTAAGATTAGCTTTCAAAAGAAAATCTGTGAGGCTAGTTAGGGAGGAGAGGATTAATTAAATCAGAGAGATTAATTATTGGAATAAAGGCGTTGGTTGATACTTGAAGAGAAATTGAATTAAAGTATTTTTGAGAGTCAATTCTAAAGAAGTTTTTAAAATTAGACTTTAAATATGCTTTTACAGTTTCAGGTTAAAATTGTATTGTTTGAGTTGATCAGCAGATTAAGTCAAATTTTAATAATTGTTTAGAAAAAATTAATTAGATTTGTAATTTTTTCCCTGAAGAAAGAATATTTTGAAAAAGAAGAAGTAAAAAGATCTTATGTATTTGAAATCTTGATTTGGAGAGTGAATATTGATCCATTATTTCAATAACTCACCTCCATTAAAAAAACACTCCTTAAAAGATTGAATTCTTTTTTTACAGAAGGAAATTGATATGGCACAGAAAATCAATGTGGGGATGTAAAATATCAAAGGAAGCTGTGCTAAAAGGCAAATTTAAAATAATCTTCCTAAAAATGAGGATATTCACAGAAAAAGAAAGAAGGAAACAATACAATACAGTTTATCCACTTATTTGAAAGGAACAATTCACAAAGAGTAAAAATAGAAATATTAAAAAAATATGAATTATTATCAGATTTTCTTGCCAGTTGAAGAAACTTAAATAGGAGGAGCTTTGTTGGAAGATGAAGAGCTTGAGTTATTTGGAAGAGAAGTTTGTGTGGTGTTTCCAGATGAGACAGGTGCAGATGAAGATCCAGGGGCAGTGTAGTTGTATTAGGGGGGAGGTGCGTTATTGTTGTTTGGCTTAGGAATGAGGACTCTGTGATTCTCAACAAGGATCATTTCGAATGGGATTTCCTTTTCAACACAGAGAGTTTGTTCGTAGTTCCAAGAGCAATCGGTAATGCTGCTGCAAAGGAAACGGTTGAGCTCAAGGCAGGAGGTGGGAAGTGCAAGCACTCCAGCAGTAGCAAGTAAGCAAATGACTAAAATGATTTTCATGAATTATTGTTTTTTTCTTTTCTTTCTTCTGAATTGTTTTGTTTAGTTTTAAATAAACACTTCCTAAAAATCTGGGTTTTTGATTTTGGTTTTGAATCTTCAATTCAACATAAATTCAGGGGAAATAACGATTAAATTAAGAAAGAAAAGGATTATTTTTTTTCAGCATGATAGAATTATTTAATTTGAGAATTTGGCTGTCCTTTTTTACCTTACAGTAAGTACGATTGAAAGCTGTTGTGATTGGCTTTCAGCTAGTTAAAAGAACAAATCAAAGGCTTTCCAGAAAATGTATTTCTAAGAAATTAATGACTCTTGAGTTTAGTGAGAAATAAAAGCAAAAAAAAGATACAAATAGGATATATGAGACCATATTGGTGAATAATAATTCAGTTAATGGTTTTAATTTCCAAACTAGAAAAAGAACATATTTTTGAGAATGAAACAATAGATTCCTGGATGTGTATGAGAAAGATAAAGTGAAGTGATGGATGAAAGTAAGTAAAATATCAAGAAATCCTTGTCAGTATGGAAGATTGTTATCTTAAGGAGAAATAATAGTTATTGGAATATGTATCCTTCTATTGAGAGTTAAACATTTCACTCTTCTCCTATCTTTTTTGTGGAAATAGGGGGATTAATTATCGAACAGATTTTTGAGGTAATTGAAAAAACAATCAGTAAATCTTAATTTTATTAAGCTCACAAATTAACTTAAATATATATTTCTTAAAGATGGTATTCCTTACCCTAATAGACTATAAATAGCCTTTTAAAAAATAGATTTTTATCTTTTAAAAGATCTCTAAGTTTTTTCAATTCATCTCAAAAGTTCATAGGTATCATAGCTTACTATCAGGGGATGAGTGTTCAACTTTATTCTTTGAAATTAAAGAAGAATTTGGAATTAATAGTAAGTGATGAGAGTTAAAACAAGTCAGTTACAAAGCTTAACTAAACATAATGGTTTAGTTATTATTCTTTTTCTCTGCACTTTTTGCAGTTCAAAAAGTATGAAGAAACTGGAATTAGGATTAAGGTGTATTTGTTTACAGTGTTTCCTAGGAGTATTATGAAATAAGCAAAGCTTTTAATGAAAATATCTTTATCTTGAAGAATAAATGAACAAAAGAGTTTTGGTATCTCGTTTGAGACTTAAATTTGTGTAAAAATGCATGTAAATAATTTGAATTTTGCGAGATCGAAGAGGAACAAAATCGTATGGGGAATTAAGAATTCTTTCAAATTTAATCTGGGGAAGGGAATGGATTTCGATTTTAGGTTAGAAGTTTACAACAGAATATAAATTCAGGCAGAATAACTTGTGGATAAGATTAACTTCCTAAGAAAATAATATGTGGCTAATTGGGGTTTAGGGAAAATTACATCAGAAGGATTGTTTATGAGAAGAAAAGGTCGTTGATTGATATTTGAAGTGAAAATGAAAAATAAGAATGCCAATTTTTAAAGAAGCTTCTTAAACTTACCGTTTAAATATCTTTTTTATAGTTGCATGTTACAAATTGTATTGCTTGATTTGTGTTTAACAGTTCATTCAATCGAATTTTAAGATTTTTTTCTAAAAAAAGCAATTAAATTTGTTATTTTATCATTGGAGGAAAAATATTTTGAAAAAGAAGAAGTACAAGGACAAACAAAAGAACCTATCAAAATGAAATTTTGGTTTGGAGAGTAGAAAGAACCATCATTCCAATAACCCATCTCCATTGAAAAAAATTTCTTTAAAAGATTCTACTCTTTTTACCAAAGGAAAATGATTAGGCACTGGAAATCAAAGTGGGGATGTTAAATATCAAAGGAGGCTACATTAAAAGGCAAAGTTACAATAATCTTCCTAAAAATGAGGATATCCACAGAAAAAGAAAAAAGGAAACAATATAATAACAAATATAATAGTTCTCCTCAAAAAATATGAACGAGATGTTATTGTTATTGTTTTTGTCTTTTTTTTTAATTTTTATCAGTTTTATCAAAATAGTTTAATCTCAACAAAGCAAGGAATCATGTGCATATTATGAGAGTCAAATAATAAGAGTATTTCTAAAAATAAGAATACTAATACGAGTTACAAAAATAACCCCACAAAAAGTACACCTCAATAATCACTTTTTTGCCCATAAAATAAAGAGATTCAAGCTATGCTCATACAACATTAGGATTACTACAACGGCAATGAACAATCTAAGAATACCATTGGAAATAACAATATCTGAAACACTAACAACACTTAGGAATCATCAAGATTCTTAAAGTATTACATCAATCATACAAAAATGACGGTATTGTTTATTCATAGCAATAAAGCGGAGTCTTAATAAAGTGACAAAAATCTTGAAAAGTTCCAAATCTATGAATGCCACCTCCTTGATGGACTGTACAAGAATAAATTTAGGACTATCACAAAGTGTTATCCCTTGAATAAAATTGTCAATTATGAGAATATTTTATTGCTTATTTTAAAAAAAGTTCTAATTGTCTTGTTGTTGAGAAGAAATTATTAAGGTAGTAGTAGAAGCAATGATGTTGAGGTTGGTTTGAAGTAGTTTAATTCAAATTTCTCAGATTTTAATTCTCTTGGTATTGGAAAACTAACTGAATACTTGCTTGATAGATGAACATCCTATTAATAGACCTGAATTTTGACGGTTGTTTAGTGAGAAAATCACAAAAATATAATATCCGAACAATTTAATAAATTTGGATGAATAAGTAAATGAAGGTTATTGCATAAAAGATATTTAGAAGTTAGTTTCAATGCATGCTTGAGTGACTTTTATCCTCAATATTTCGATGAATACTACATAAAAAGTACTAAAACAGATGAATTTTATCAGAGATTCTTCCCATCACTTTCCTTTTTTGATTTTGTATTTGTTTTATTCTCATCACTTTTTGTCTCTTATTTGTTGTCATTTTTCTTGTCGTTCGTGTTTTTCGTGTCTTTTGATTGTTTTTGTTCTTTCTCATCTTTCTTTTCCTCAACTTTCGTAGGAACAAGTATTCTAATGTTGCGAGCAAGAGGCATTACAACAGGGATTTCCTTTTCAACACAGAGAGTTTTTTCGTAGTTCCAAGAGCAATCGGTGATGCTGCTGCAGAGGAAACGGTTGAGCTCAAGGCAGGAGGTGGGAAGAGCAAGCACTCCAGCAGTAGCAAGCAAGCAAATGACTAAGATGACTTTCATGGATAATTTTTTTCTTTTCTTATGAATTGTTTTGTATTAAATAATAATTAATAAAAAATCTGTGTTTTAGACTCTGGCTTTGAATCTCCAATTCAGCACAAACTCAGCAAAAATAATGATTAAATTAAGAAAAAAAGTTTAATTTTGCAGAACCCCATGACAGAATTATTTAAGTTGAATATTTTACTGCCTTTTTTTGTTTTACAGTAAATAAGATTGGAAGCTGCTTTTGATTGATTTTCAGCTAGTAAAAACACAAAATCAAAGGCTTTTCAAAAAATATTTCTTGAAGTTGGTCAATGGCTATGGAGTTTAGTGAGAAATAAAAGCAAAAAAAGGTTTCAAACAGGACAAATGAAATCATGTTGATGAATTCTTATTCAATTTATGTTTTGAACTGCCAAAAGAGGATAAGGACATATTTTTGGGGAGGAGTATTTCTGTAACATCCTTTTACCTTAAATTAATTCCTTTCTCTATTATGGCAATAAGCTAGATCGGACAGGCCTTAAATTCAAATTCATATGTTTTAAGTTAGATATTTCTGGGTTCAATGTATTTTTTATAATTCTTTCCAACAGGGGATTTATTATGAAGGGAGGAAGGGGTTGTTTAACTAGAAAGATAAATATTCATGAAAATAAAAGGTAAAACATATTCAAGAAGTCAACAAATAGACTCTAAGTGATCATCAACTATCCATTTTTGGTTTATTATTTTAAAAATAGCACTCCTTCTTAAAAGAGTTAAATATTTTCCCCTTATCATTTCTTTGTCAGAAATAGAGGGGATTCTTTTTCGAAAAGATTTTTTGCAGCAAGTAAGTGATTTAATTTGGTCATAAATCTAAACTTTATTTAACCTACAAAGTTAACTGAAATTTATATCTCTTAAGGTGCTTTTCCTAAGTTAAACAAGCCAGTACCAAAGCTAAACTAAAATTGATGGTGCATGTTGCTATTTTTTTCTCAGCTCTTTTAGCTGTTCAAAAAGTATTAAGAAACAATGAACAAATTGGAATTAGGATTAATGTGTAATGTTTGCAGTGTTTTCTTAGGAGTATTATCAAATAAGCAAATCTTTAAATGAACAATTCTCCATTCGTTTATCTTGAAGAATAAATGAACAAAAGAGTTTTGGCATCTTGTTTAAGACTTAAATTTATGTAAAAATACAAGTAAAAAATTTAAATTTTACGAGATCAAAGAGGAACAAAATCTTATGGGGGAAATAAATTTTCTAACAAATTTAATCTGGGAAGGGGACGATATTCGATTGTAGATTAGAAGTTTCAGTAGTTCATGAATTCAGGTGGGATAACCGGTGGATAAGCTTAGCTTCAAAACAAAAACCTGTGTAGTAATTAATTGCACTTAAGGTAAGGAACCTAGAAACATGAACAAATTCCTGTTTTAGAAAAGCTTAGAAGAACTTCCTCATGAACTTTCAGCTAATCACACAGGGTGATGGTTCTACTTCTCAAAGATCATTGGACACATACAATCGGCAGATAATATTATTGCTCAAATAGCATCTTTGATTCCATCAGCAAGATTCATAAATCTGATTTCCTGAAATTAACACTCTCTATTCCTCTGCATATTATGTCTTCTTTTCGTTTGTCTATCAGAATAGCGTGAGTTTGAATTTGCTAAATTATTTTAAATGGGGTGAGTATTTTGGTATTTTTTACTGTAATTATCTTCATTTGAAATCATAAAAGTGAAGTTAGTTCAAGATCATTCAGCAAATTCAAAATTTCATGCATAATTTGATATTTCCATCCCAAGCAGTCTAATCAAAAATATGTGTCATTTCCTTTGAAATTAATTGAATTTTTCTTGGGATGCTATCATTACCTTTTCATTTGTTTAAGATGGTCTTCTCTCTCATTCAAGTAGATTCATTTTTATTTTAGCTACAGGCATTATTATTTTGAAATTCAAAATTATTGATGAAATCATGTTATCTTCTTCTACCAGGACATAAAGCAATCCTCTCCCCCCCCACCCCCACCCCCCCCTCCTAAAGCACTGGAATTATGAGATCCACTCAAGTTATAGGTATGAAATGTGCACAAATACTTATATGCCACCTAACAAAAATTTCCATAAAAGAGGCAATCTCTCTCCAATGATAGGATAGAATTTAGTATTATCGAGTGCTCTAAAAAAGGCAGATTGCTTACATAAATTTCATAGAAAGAATAAAATTATTTTTCATAAAATATCTAATCCATTACAGAATCATTCTGGGAAGGCAGAGTGTTGTTTGTATCTCTCTCTGCATTAACCGAGTGAACTCAAGAGAAGGTTAATTGAAACTAGTGATATTTTTTATCTGATGAAAATAAAGCTCCACCCATAAGAGCAATTACA
>Ga0302271_10004043_pt1 | contig 11928 bp, 6 predicted proteins | sample III_Bog_N1_1_FD_198767 | JGI IMG/M metagenome (GOLD analysis project Ga0302271, IMG submission 198767) | Peat permafrost microbial communities from Stordalen Mire near Abisko, Sweden - III_Bog_N1_1 | ecosystem: Environmental > Terrestrial > Soil > Wetlands > Peat | place: Sweden: Abisko... | reverse complement strand
TATGGATTTTCATAACTATCAGATGCCCCTGTAATTTGGCGGCGCGTTCCGTCAGCATTAAGGTAATTTGTAGCAGCATCTTTTGACGGCCAATGTAATAAACCAATCATCGGCCCTCCTGTACTTTTTAAGACACGATCAACTTTATCATTCGTATAGGCCATTGTGAAATCAAAGTTGAAATATTTCGAAACATCACCTCTAATTGTGTTCGATATATTTAATTTATTTTGACCGGTTCCTGGAACGATACCTTTAGAGTCTACATAGGATGCAGATAATCGATATTGCGTTTTTACAGATCCACCTTCAAACGAAACATTATGTCTTTGGGCAAATCCGGTTTGGAAAAATGGAGAGATATTATCGTATAACTTTGTGCCTGCAGCATATGGCTCTCCAAAATATTGGAAATAAGTACTGTCAAGTGTTCCGTTACGACCTTGTCCGTAGACTTGTTGAATTTCGGGTAATTTTTTGATTTTGGTAACAGTAAAACTGTTACTGTAATTAACTTTCAATTCTCCAGCTTTACCACGTTTGGTCGTAATAACAATTGCGCCATTTGATGCATCAATTCCATAGAGGGAAGTTGCTTCAGGCCCTTTCAAAACGGTCACAGTCTCAATATCTTCAGGATTAATATCTGCTCCGCGGTTGGTAAAGTCAACGCCTCTGTTGTCAAGCGACTGCGAAGTATTTGCTGACGATGCAAAGCTGCTTGTGGCAAATGTCTTATTATTGTAAGGCAATCCATCAACAATATATAAAGGTTCGTTACTTCCTGAAAGGGAGCTTATTCCACGAATAACAACTGTTGAAGAAGCTCCAGGCAAGCCAGATGATTGATTTACTTGAAGTCCTGCAACACGACCTTGCAAAGCATCCACAAAGTTTGTACGCTGACTTCTTAGTATCTCATTTCCTTTAACCTCTGTAACTGCAACACCAAGGTTCTTCTTTTCTTCCTTGATCCCTAATGCAGTAACAACGACTTCATTCAAGGCCTGAAAATTGGTTTCTAACCTGATGTTGATCTGATTTGTTTTACCAACTGTAACTTCATTTACCTGGTAGCCAACAAATGAGAAAGAAAGAACCTGATTTGGAGCTGCTTTTATACTGTACATTCCTGAGCCATCGGTAGTGACTCCTTGATTGGTACCTTTGATCGCAATTGTAACTCCCGGAAGAGGTTCGCTTGTTTTTGCATCAACAACCTGACCTTTTATGACAGGCGTTTGTGCAGTAGAGACATAAGGAAATAAAATCCCGATTCCCATTAAACACATTAAGAGGATTGTTTTCATTTCATTTGATTTTTGGTTTTAGAAATTAATATCTAGTCGCAATTTAAGATCCATAAAGCACTTCCGAATATTAGTCGGTCAATAACAAATATTAGTAAAGGATTACAAATTTTCACTAAAGATAGATATTTGGATTGTATGTTGTATTACAACTTTCAGAAATTATTCATTTATTTTTTAAGAAAATTACTTTTCCTTCATAAAGAGAAACAAAAATCATGTTTCTGACATCTTAAACCAGCTTATTGATGGTTGAATTACCTGCTTTATACTTCCTGTTGATCTTGTGCTTGACTGGATTTACGGAAATAATTACAGCGTCTCTTGTTTATATAAATGCTTGATGTTCTGAGAATAAAATTGCATTTGGATTGTGCTCGTAGCCAAATCATGCAATGATCGACCAGTTCAATTTGAACTCATTACCTTTTGTCGAAACAAAAATTGCAGAATTGTTCATTAATTTTACATAAGCCATGCTTTCCTCGGTACTCATTCCCATTGATTCGCGTACCTGGTGAGAACAATCACGGTAAATTTGTTTTTCATGAAACAAAATAAATTGTTGTCATACATTTGACAGGAGTCCCAAAAGGAATTTATTCTTACAGATAAAACATTTTAACTTGAATTAATCTGAGAATAGCATCTTGTTCCCAAATCACTTTTCAGCATTTGAACCGGTATTTGTTAAATCACCGCTCACCACCACAAAGTCAAATTCCGCTTTGTTTATTTCATCCACAATTTGATGAAGTGCAGTGTCACTGGCAGATTTCGGGTTGACGTGTAAATCGGTGAGGAGTGCGAAGGTGAGTTTTTGTCCGAAACTTGATTGGCAGAAAAATAAAAGAAAATAAACACTAATGAGGGTAACGTGTCTTTTCATGAATGATTGCTTGGGCTTAATCAACTAATTTACTGAAATCAGTGCATCAGAAATATTTTTGGGAAATTGTTTCTCCCGGAGATCTCGCTGATGATCGCATATAAAAGTTTATTCCATATATTTTCAGCGAAAATCAGCGAGATCTGTGGGAAAATTAAAGAAGGCCGGTATTTAATTGCGTAAATAATAGAATTTTCTATTTCAGCCGAATCCCAATTCCGGGTAAATCAGACAGTGTGATCTTCCCGTCCACAACTTTAGTCCCTTCATAGATATCGTTTCCAATCAAAAGATTTCCATCCAGGTCTGCCCAATCGGCCAGTGGCGATAACTGAGCTGCTGCTGAAATAGCGCACGATGTTTCGGTCATACAGCCAATCATCACTTTCATGCCCAATGCTTTGGCAATATTGGCCATTTTCCATGCATTGCGCATTCCGCCACATTTCATCAATTTGATATTGATGCCCGAATATATCTTGCTTGCGGCTGCAACATCATCTATTGTTTGAACGGCTTCGTCGGCAATAATCGGAAGCGGACTGTTTTGCGTCAGCCAGGCGATATCATCAACTGCAAGTTTGCTCATGGGCTGTTCCACGAAAACGACCCCTTGAGTTGCGAGCCATTGAATCATATCGAGCGCCATTTGTTTGTCTTTCCAACCCTGATTCACATCTACACAAATTGGTTTATCTGTCACCGACCGGATGGTTTTGATCATCTCTTTGTCGTTCTCACGTCCCAGCTTAACTTTCAAAATTTTATAAATGTCAGCTTCCCGAACCTTCTCTTTTACGACCTCAGGGGTATCAATCCCGATTGTAAAACTTGTGTTTGGCGTTTTTGTACGGTTTAATCCCCAAAGCTTATGCCATGGTTGTTGCACAATTTTTCCAACCAGGTCGTGTAGGGCAATATCAACCGATGCTTTCGCAGCATGATTTCCAATAGCCAGACTATCAATATATGCAATGATATCTTCCAGCTCGAATGGATCACTGAACGATGACAGATCAACTTTCGAAAGAAATTCAGTTGCCGTTTTCTGGCTTTCACCAAGGTAAGGTGGCATGCTGGCTTCTCCATAGCCAATTAGTCCGTCATATTCAATCTCGGTGAGCATAACCGGAGTTGTTGTTCTCGAGCTATTCGCAATTGTAAAGACATGATTCAGTTGAAGATCATATGGCCGGAATCGTAATTTCAATGTGGCAGGTTTTCCCGGTTTTTTTTTGAAAGTTGAAGTCATATTAACGCCTGAAACAGATTCTGAAAAGATAACCGAACCGGCTGCAAGACCACCTATTTTTAGAAATTCACGTCTGTTACTCATTGGAAGTTTTTTTTGGATTTTTTTGTTCTGTCATTTGGATCTTTAGCTTAATTAATACCAATCATTTTGTTTTATGGGTAAACAACCCTGCTCAGGAGGGTTTCCTATCACTCTTCTGGCCCCCAATAGTTTAGAAACAAGGTCACTATTGAAATTTGCCCTGGTTTTATCGAAACTGTTGACATGTATAAACCCAGATGAGTGGATAAACTCGTTATCACCAATATACATACCTGTGTGAGTTACTTTATAAGGTTGTTTAGAGCCAAAATACAGTAAATCTCCTTTTTGTAAATTGGTATAACCGAAAGTAATATCAATTTCTTTCCCATGGTTGATTTGCTGCGAAGCATCCCGTTCGAGAACAACACCATTCAGAAAATAGACTGTTTTTACAAATCCACTGCAATCCATTGCCTTTGATGATGTTCCTCCCCATAAATAGGGGAATCCAAGGAAACGTTTTCCTGCTATAATCAAATTATCACCTATCGGTGTAACCGAATCTTTCATTTGTTTGAAATTCAGCCAATTCTGATTGGTCACAAACCCCAATCTCCCGTCAGGAAGGCTAACTTCAGTTATATTTTTACTTTCTGATTTTTTAGCAACGATAGCTCCCGCAACCAAATCGCTCATTACAACAGTTTGCTTACTGTCCTCGAAAACCGATCCATTGCTTTCTGTATAAATCATCCTGTCAGCATTTCTCCATTCATTTATCTCTGAACTACTCATTAGTTGAACGGCTGATAGATTGGTCCAGCCAATATACATATCTGGGGTCTGAACTAAAACCCATCCATCCTCCATTTTGAAGACACGGACGGGAGTTCCCATAATTGCCTGAGAAAGAAGCTCCGAAGAATGGGCCGGTTTACTTCTTAGATTAGCGATGCTCAACGAAACAACTCCCCAGTATTTTTTCAAACTTACTGAATCTGGAAGAGCTACAGTACTGTCTGTTACTGCGATTCCTTTATCTTGCAGTAATTGCAAGACTTCAGCCTTTGCACCCGGAAATATTGTTTCTCCTTTTAATACAATTTTATCGCCACTTCCATTTTCAAGCTTGAAGTTGCAAATACCAACCCGAGTATCAGGCAACCAACGTTTAACGATACGGTCGATTTCACTTTGCATTGGTTCAACCGACTTTGGATGACAGCTAAATAAAAGTGTTAAAATGATAAATGCAAAAATAATTTGTGACTTCATAAGGTAGAAATATTGTATCTTGTATGACATCTTCCCGAATACAAATGTAGCATTAATTCAATAGTTGAATAAACACCCATCTGTGTTTTATTACAGGCAACAAATTTAACAATGATATTCTTAGAATGTGCAAACTTGAGGTACTATGATGTTTTGTAAGTGTGTTTTTCCTTACATAAGGGAAATTTTTCTAAATCGTTTCTCCTCCGGAATTACAAATTGGTTACTGCTTTAATAACTATTAATCCTGGGACAATATTCACTGTAAATTTAGATTATTTCGGAGTCAGATCACATCAGGTCTATGTTTGCTCTATACCAAGTCTATATCAGGTCTATATCAAGTCTATATCAGGTCCTATATTTGATTCGGTTTACGAACGGAAAAACTTTAGGGTTTATCAAATAAAACTAAAATAATGGACAAGATTAATCGGTAAAATAACAGCTTGTGCGGGGAATAGGAGGATTAAGCGATTATCCGATGGCATGCAGATAAGATGGCGTTTAATATTCAACACTCATATGGTAATCCCATTGATTAAAATAAAGATTCCCTCCACGCCATTCAACTTCACCCCTCTGAAAATCATATGGTTCACTTCTTGAAAACCTCTTTGAAGGAACTAATTGACTGCTAATTGCATCGTTAACAATCATCCTGTAAGCATCTATTCCACTTATGTAAAACTCTTTTTCTTTTAAATCTGCTGAATTCTGAAGATTAAACGACATATCAAGAGGTACCCATCCAACACCATTGTAAAAAACTTCGCACCAGTCATGCAGGTTTACTTCATTGGGATGCATCATCCAGCCACTTTGCCATTTAACAGGGATCTTCTGATACCTGGCCATCGTCATAAAAAGTAATGTCTGCATTCCGCAATCGCCACGTTGGTTGGCTAAAACATATCCGGGAATAAACGGCATGATGGAATACTCCAAAGCACCTGTCCAGATAACATGGTTGTTGATCCAATAATAAAGTCTTTTTACTTTTTCAGTTGGATTTGAAATATCACCCACTATGCTGTCCGATAATTTCTTAATCTCGTTGGTGAATACGATCTGCGGATATTGTTCTCCTGTATAATTTTTAAAAATTACAGATGTTGTATCGTAAGGAAGGATCTTTAATTTGTTCAAATCAAAATACTGCGCCTTCGATTGGTATGTAAACTCAATTTCGAAAACGACTGGTTTTCCTTTTGAAGCCGGCTGCTCCATATAAATAGAACGTTGCTCAACAGTGTCGGGTGTAATAACATATTTCTCCGGTACTGTTTTTAAAAGTCTAATATTATTTTGACGATCTTGCACTTCGCGGGGCCATGGCAACCAGCATCTGACAGTCTCGCCGTCAGGAACTGCATCAGCATCAACTGTCAGTTTGTAAGTGATCTTCATCTGAACAGGAACTACCGGCTTATTACCTGTTTTGCTTTCCGCAATCACTTTACGTGAGTGTTCGAGACAAAACAATGAGAGCTTGTCCGTAATGAAACTTTGCGATTCTATTTGTTTGGATTGCTGGCTCTTGAGAATCAATTTCAGATTTGAAACAGCCCGCTTGAAATACCGTTTCTCACCATCTATAACCCGAGATTCAAGCCAGTTATTTTTCTCCCAGATAACTCTTTCATCTTTAGAGTATTCTCCAAATTCTTTTTTTAAACGTTTTTCAATTTCAGGAGCTGCCAATGTGAAATCGGCAAGTGTTCGATTGTTCATATCGATTGAGGACGAAAGCTTTAACTTCGTTAAAGAATCGGTATGTCCAATGTTTAATAAAGAGTCAGCCCATCGGCTTGCGAGTGTTAACTGACCGTTCTGAATAGCCGTTTCGATATCGGCGAGTGTATGATTTTTAGGTGCCTTTTGTTGACAGCCTATTACTGCGATGAAAATAATCAGGACGATGGAAGTTGTAATACGCTTCATATATTAAACGCTTTATTTACTTTTACGATTGTTGTAATACAAATTTAAAAGTACACATTTTGTGCTGAATCCGCACTATTTTAATCTTTATCATTTATGAGATTTATTATCACTAAGCAATTCTTATTCATATTGATCTTCACCCTTTTCACCACTTCACTCTCTGCTCGGAAAGTAAAAACAGGAGTTGAAATGCTGAAAACACAAAATTTCTCATCGATCAAAGGTAAAAGAGTTGGGCTAATTACCAATCCGACCGGTATTGACAGGAATCTCCAATCGACTGTTGACCTTTTTTATCATTCGAAAGAGATAAAGTTGGTAGCCCTTTATGGACCAGAGCACGGAGTTCGGGGTGATTATACCGCAGGAGCATCTGTTTCGAATGTCAAAGATCCTGATACCGGATTACCCGTTTATAGTATTTATGGGAAGACCCGTAAACCAACGCCCGAAATGCTGGAGGGAATTGATGTGCTCGTTTATGATATACAAGATATTGGCTCACGTTCATATACTTACATTAGTTCATTAGGATTGGCGATGGAAGCTGCTGCTGAAAATAACATCGAATTTGTTGTTTTGGACCGGCCTAATCCTTTGGGAGGATTAAAGATGGAGGGTTGCCTTACCGAGCCTGAATTCACCTCCTTTGTCAGTCAGTTTCCGATTCCGTATATACATGGACTCACAGTTGGTGAACTAGCCATGTATCTAAACGAAGAGGGTTTGTTGGCTAATAAAATCAAATGCAAGCTGACGGTGATTCCAATGAAAGGGTGGAAACGGAAGATGACATTCGGGAAAACAGGTCTTCCATGGGTACCTTCTTCGCCTCATATTCCGCATAACTATTCGCCCGTTTTCTATCCTGTTTCCGGTATTTTGGGTGAGCTTTATGTGATGAGTATCGGAGTTGGATATACTTTGCCATTTCAACTTTTTGCTGCAGAATGGATCAATGCCGACAGTTTAGCCAAAAACATGAATGCGCTAAATCTTCCTGGCTTAATGTTTCGTCCAATTCATTTTACGCCCTATTATAGTGTTTCAAAAGATCGTGTTGTTCATGGTGTTCAGGTATATGTTACTGACTACGAAAAGGCAGAGTTATCGCTTGTTCAATTTTGGATATTACAAGAATGTCATACCCTTTGGCCTGATAAAAATGTTTTCGAAATGTGCGAGAAATCACGGCTCAATATGTTTGATAAAGTGTGCGGCACCAGTAAGATCAGGCTTGAATTTTCCAAAACTTTTCGCGTCGAATCTATCACTAAGCTATGGAATAAAGATGTTGCTGCTTTCAGAGGGAAGGCAAAACGTTATTTTCTGTATTAAACAGAAACCTTGGATTGATGCGTTAAATGCTGCTAATTATCAGTCATACAATAATATATATTGGAATGGTTCAGTTTTTAGCTTTTTGAGGCTAAGTGATTGTATTTTAATGCGTAATAGTAAATTAAATATTTAAGTTATTTATTAAAGTATTGCAAAATTTATAAAACAGAAAAAAGTCAATCTGTTTGATGTATTATATTTATGTTATTCATATTTAGTGTATTAGTATATAATTGATTGAGTTTAAAATGTAAAATAGGGAAAGCTAGCATTATCTCAATAATTCTGAAATGTGTCAAATTTTAAGCAATTAATTAGAACAAAATTTACTGTGTAAATAAATTATACAGTAAAAATATAAGTTGGTTAAGTTGTGTGTTATCTCGTTAAACAATAGATTTTTAAATTTTTATTTGCGTTGTAGATTTATTCTGTCGTGTTAAGATTGATTTTAAATAGTAGAAATTTGACGTTATGTATAAAAATAGGTAGAACATTTAGTATCTTAGATATGTTGAAAGTTTGAAAAGCATTAAGAGATAAAGAATAAGTTCGATTGAATTATCAAATCAAAACATTATCTTTTGAATGACTATTTTTGAATAAACAAAAAAATAGCGAGTAATGACAAGATTTGTTCATCGGTTGCATTTGTCGTTTTATGTTTTTGTAGTCTCAGCGGCATTTATTGTTTTGGGTTATATTGGTTTTACTTATTACAATCTTCCAATCGGAGACCGATATTTTCACCCTGACTATGCACTGCTGAAACCCAGTGGATTATTGGGACATGGGTTAGGTATTGCTGGTACATTGTGTGTCCTGGTTGGGCTTTTTTCTTATATGGCACGCAAAAGAATGAAATTTCTTTCACGTGTTGGGGTTTTGAAATACTGGCTTGAATTTCATATTTTTTTGTGCGCCCTGGGCCCAATTTTAATACTCTATCACACTTCATTCAAATTTGGCGGAATAGTATCAGTTAGCTTCTGGAGCTTAGTGGCCGTTGTGGCAAGCGGCGTTATTGGCCGGTTTATTTATTTGCAGATACCTCATTCCATCGATGGACGTGAATTAAACTGGCAAGAAGTGCAAGCTATGAATGAGGAGCTTGGCAATGAGCTGGAGACCAGGTATAATATTCATATTTCAGAACTTAAGGCTGGTAAATCTCCCAGAATTGTATTGGAATTAAAAGCAAAAGATCTCTCATTACAAGAGTATCGAAAGGTTAGAAAATTAATAAACAATCAAAGGCGAATGACAAAACGACTCGAACGACTTGATATGATGCAAAATATTTTCAAATACTGGCATGTTGCTCACTTACCATTTGCATTAATCATGCTAATTGTCATGCTAATTCACGTTGCAGTTGTTCTCACGTTTGGTTATAAATGGATATTTTGATGCTATGGAAATAATATTTGAAGAAGTTGGTATTTATGGTGTCACCGCTTTACTCGTTTTGATTATTTTGTTTATTTATATCAGAAAACAAAAGCGCGAATCGAATGAAGTAATTGAAAAAATAGCCGTTGCTAAAGAAGAAGGAGCGTATGAACCTGTTTCTTTGTACCCTGTTGTCGATCAGCGAAGATGCATCAAAAGTGGCGCTTGTATAAAAGCTTGTCCTGAAGATAATATTTTAGGTATCCGCAATGGCAAAGCAACTATAATTAATGCATCACATTGTATTGGTCATGGTGCATGTTTCCGGGCTTGTCCCGTCGAGGCAATTTCGTTGTATATCGGAACAGAAAAGAGAGGTGTCGATTTGCCTCATATAAATCCGAACTTCGAAACGAATGTACCCGGCGTTTTTATTGCAGGTGAATTAGGTGGGATGGGATTAATAAAAAACGCGGTCACGCAAGGTCGCGAAGCTGTCGAAAATATTGCAAAAACAATAAATAATGCTGCACAGGCTACCTACGATTTAATTGTGGTAGGTTCTGGTCCGGCGGGTATTTCAGCTACGCTTACAGCCAAAGCATTAAATTTAAAAGTCTTAACATTGGAGCAAGATACTTTGGGTGGTACAGTTTTCACTTTTCCACGATCCAAAATTGTGATGACTTCATCAATGGACTTGCCTCTATATGGAAAAGTAAATTTCAAGGAATCATCCAAGGCGCAATTACTCGAATTGTGGAATACAGTATTGACAAAAAACAGTATTACCATCCAGGAAAATTCGAAAGTTGAATCTGTAAAGCGTGAAGGTGATATATTCAGGGTAGAAATCTTGAATGGTGAAAGTTACACTACAAAAAGTATACTCTTGGCTATTGGCAGACGCGGAACCCCGCGCAAACTAAATGTACCTGGTGAGAATTCTGAAAAAGTAGCTTACCGGCTTTTGGAACCCGAAGGAATCAACGATAAAAAAATAGTTGTTGTGGGCGGCGGCGATTCTGCAATAGAATCCGCCTTACTTCTTGCTGATCATAACCAGGTAACACTTTCGTATCGAAGTAATGCTTTCAGCAGAATTAAACCTAAAAACGCTGAAAAAATTAATGCAGCCATCAAAAGTGGGTTGATTGATGTGAAGCTTAATTCAAATATTGTGTCAATTGAACCAAATTCAATATGTTATACCGAAAATGATCTGAATGAGGTGCAGAAAATGGCGAATGATTTGATTTATATATTTGCCGGGGGAGAACTTCCTACGCAATTTCTAAGAAAAATAGGGATTGAAATTTCGACTAAATATGGTGAAGCTGTTCTAAAACACAGGTAAAAGCAGACTTAATTTTTCCGTTTGTATGTATTGATGAAATGTAATTTTAAATTATTTTCAGTGAAATTGATCCGTTTAATATTTCTGTTTGCTGCAATTCTAATATATGAATGCAATGCAATTGCACAGATTTCGCCTGGTGATCTGAGTAAAGCCCATGCCAACCTCGAAGGTGTTGAAAACTGCACAAAATGTCATACTGTTGGAAAAAAAGTTACAAATGAGAAATGCCTGGATTGTCACAAAGTGATAAATGCGCTTATTGTTTCGAAAAAGGGATTTCACGCTTCGGCAGAAGTTACCGGAAAAGATTGCTTTATCTGTCATAATGACCACCATGGGCGTAATTTTCCAATTTTAAAGTTCGACAAAACAACTTTTAATCATGGAAAAACAGGTTTTGAGTTAAAAGGAGCCCATGCCCGCGAAGATTGTAAAGCCTGCAACTGTAAGGCATGCCATAAATCCTCTTTTATTAAAGATCCCGAACTTAAAAAGAACACATCTACCTATCTGGGATTAAACCAGGAATGTCTTACATGTCACGATGATTTTCACAAAGGGAAAATGTCGCCAAATTGTAATACCTGTCATGGATTTGATTCATTTAAAAACGCTAATGGGTTCGACCATAATACAACCAAATTCCCGTTGGTTGGAAAACATCAAAATGTGGCGTGCGAAAAATGTCACAAACCGGAAATTGTAGCCGGCAAATCAGTGCACAAATTAGAAGGTCTTGAATTTAATAACTGTAACAGTTGCCACAAAGATGCACATCAAAACAAATTTGGGCAAAATTGCAAACAGTGTCATACGGAAGAGTCGTTTCATACAATAAAAGGGATTAGCAATTTCGATCATGACAAAACGGACTTTCATCTCGAAGGGAAGCATAAATTGGTAGCATGTAAGTCGTGTCACAAAGCAAGTTTGACAACTCCAATTAAATATGGCCAATGCACAGATTGTCATATAGATTACCATAAAAAGGAATTTGTCAAAAATGGAACGGCGCCCGATTGTAATCAATGTCATGACAATAGTGGATTTGCTCAGAGCTCATTCACAGTCGAAAAGCATAATTTGTCGAAATTCAAACTTGAAGGTGCCCATTTGGCAACGCCGTGCATCGCCT
>Ga0302271_10004042_pt1 | contig 11930 bp, 10 predicted proteins | sample III_Bog_N1_1_FD_198767 | JGI IMG/M metagenome (GOLD analysis project Ga0302271, IMG submission 198767) | Peat permafrost microbial communities from Stordalen Mire near Abisko, Sweden - III_Bog_N1_1 | ecosystem: Environmental > Terrestrial > Soil > Wetlands > Peat | place: Sweden: Abisko... | reverse complement strand
TGTATTTGATCTTAACTAGCCAGTCTAAGAAGGAAAGAAACCTCTTTGGTAGAATATTTTCCCAGAATATTTCTCCCAATCTACACGATTAAAAGGCTTAAAAGAAGAACCCTTTGTGAAGAACGACATACCTGGGAATCTCTAGACTCAAAACAATATTGGGACAATAACGGAATATTTCTTCTTGACTTAGTAATTGTTGCATTTCGGGCTGATTACGATTTTAAATGACTTCAAAGACAACGCTGAGTAGCTGCAAAGAATGGAGAAAGAATTCAAACGCATGTCTCCTAATCATCCATTCTGTAAATAATATTCAAATAAGTGCATTGAAGAATTATTTATGGATTTGTTCTTCTCTCTTTTTAGATAAATAAGCAGAGTCGAAAGTGAATGAGCTTAAAGCAGTATATTATCAATACAATGCATTCTTGCAGATGGAGTATAGACTTAAGAATGTTCTCAGTTTCTACACTTCCCTGTTTTTTTTACTCCCACAATGGCTCAATTTAGATATCAATCAACTCTCTGACAATACAATCCCAGGCTATATTGTAAATAAAAAATACAATTCTTTTCCCCACCAAAGATTCCTGAAATAATTTAACATAACTTGCCACTCTTTTACCTCTTAATCAACTATTTTTTTTTATCAAAGCCTTCCAAGTTGCTGAATCACCTTCCTGAAAATATTATTTCTGATGTCTATGAATTTCACTTTTTCTACATTAACTTCAAGACAGACTACGTGAAATTAACTCTTGACAATCAATTCATAGATTCATATCTCAATATGACTGTGCTTTTCCTCTCCAACTGCTTGGTCTCTTCGAATCCGTATGTGAAGGCTAAACTCGTTGAAATTCTTTTTTACCTGTATCAGGCAGATAAAAGCAAAGTCAACTCCATTCTTGTTAACAATACGCCAGCGAGAAATAACATCACAGCATGTAAGATTAATTCTGCGTTTATTTGAAGAAATACCTCATTTTTAAAGCAATTGAGATTTTCATTATTAAAAAAAATGCAAAATTTGCAAATTTGATTTTGTTCCTAGCCTTGGTGAAGTTCTACATCGACATAGAATTCACTGGTGATTCCCATCAATTCTACTCGAAGTTTAACTACCGCCATTTTGTCAACTATTTATTCTAAAAACTCTGGGTAGATGAGAGATTCTAGCTGCAAATATAAAAAATGATCCACACTGATCTCTTTGAGAGGTTCATTAACATGGTCATCAATGACGCCACATACTGCACCGATGAAGGGCTTTCTAGCATGAAGAAAGCACAGGAAATGAAAGCAAAAGGAGATCCTTCTACATACTCTCCTGCTGATTTTCAAACATACGATAGACTCATTGGCAGTTCAGCACATTTTAACCGCTAATCAAAAGAGACGATTAATATGATATCCAGTCTTTGCTCGTGGGCACCTCAGCCTTTCCTGTCAGATAGTAAAATAGACATTATTTGTTGACTCACTGTTTGATAAAAATCAAATCTTTTTTTTAATTTCATTTGTCTTTTATTATTTTATGCAGCTTTCTTGGACATTATCACCTCAATGTTGAATAATTTCCTCAACAAGATGATGGATCCCACACTTAACTAGTACATAGATAAAGAATTCTAGTTTAACTCTTCGATTGTTATCAAAGATCTCGTTTCGATTTACGCCAGTCTAGGAGTAATTTTCAAAACAAATTTTTTTTGAATTAAAACAAAAAATGATAATACTGCAAATGCTTCAATAAGTCATTAAAATAATAACGAATTAATGATATTTGGATGCAGAGTTTTCATCAATTCAAGCAAAAAGTAGTTGCCGACACACGATCGTTCAACAAAGAACTCTTCGACACAGCTCTTAGAAGAGCTAGAAAAGATTAACTCACAGGCGGAGAGATTCTTGATAAGTTCCAAGCTTTCCTTGCAACATTTGGAGAAAACCATGAGGACTAACTCATCGATTTTGAGGATTTCCCAATTGAATTTCAGTGCTCTATTAGCTTAAATGTAAGAAAAATAGATTAATTACTAAAATAATTAATATATTTTTTTGTTGAATTAATAAATTTTCATAATTTTTCAAAAGATTCTTTCTGATCCAGTGCTTCTGCCTTCTTCTAAGTGTGTTGTTGAACGATCTATCATTAAAAAAGCACTTCTCGATAATGAAATTGATCCATTTAACCGCTCTCCACTGAAAGTATCTCAGTTAATAGAACAGCCAGAGCTGAAAAAGAAAATTGAAAATTGGAAAGCTGCTCAAAGACACTCTTCTTCTGCAATGAAAGAAGAAGACATCAATGATGATTAACTTGAAGATGCACTCCAGGGTGATATCCCAGATGAATTCACTTGTGCACTTAGCTTCTGTGTAAAACAAATAAGGATTTACAAGAATAATTTTAATGGATAAATAAATCTACATTATTACAATTATTGAACAAACTTGATATTATTTTCATGACAGCTGCTGAAGGACCCTGTGAAATTACCAACTTCAGGGCAAACTGTAGAGAGATTTATGATTAAAAAGGCACTACTTGACAACGAAATGGATCCGTTCAACAGACAACCCTTAAAAAGAGAGCAATTAATTGAATTGCCTGATCTGAAGAAGAAATTAGATGAATGGAAAACCCAAAAGAAAAAAGAACTCAAAGAAAAAGGTACCATCGAGTCAAACAAACATAAGATGGAAATCGAACAGGACACTACTACATTCAAAGCAGGATAAAATCTTTTTGGAAATCTTGACATGGAATGAGAAAAAACACAGACGCGAAATATTTTTAGGATCTGTGGAGAGGATAAAGTGCTAATTTGTTTGTTTCTAAAAAGGTTTTAGTTGATAAATGAATTCCTTGTATTTCTTAAGAAAGTTTTTTTGAGTTAAGACTTTCTTTTATGTTTGTCGCTTAAAAGTATTATCAGAGAAAATGCTAAAAATAATAGCAAAAGACGATTATTAATTACTGATGAGTTCAAAAATGCTTTTTTACAAAAATTAAAAGGAAAATCTTTTGAATTTGAAAGCGACAGTATTTCAGTTCAAAAATCGAATTATTTACGAAAAACGAAAGCTCTTACTTGAATATTCGCCAAACTATATGGACTGATTTATTTGTATTTCGAGTTTATTTTTTGTTTAAATTTGAATTTGAATTTTTGTTGTGCATGTAAATTATGATTATTTGTAGTTTGGGCCATTTTTTTCATTTATTCATTCATTCTTTTTATCATGTTTTAATAATATTACAATATTCGCATTTCGTTCAAGCTCGTTTCTCAATCGGAAGATCATTATATGGGTCGGTTGTTTTAGTCATATTTTGAATTGTATTTTTTAATGTCGAATCTAACCAGGCTTTAGGAACGTGGGTGTGCTTACTTTTCTTAGTGAAAAATAAGAAAACAACTACCACATTCATGCCTTTGGTTTTGCAGGATAAATGCTTCTGAAAATAGGATGAAGCAACATTCAAGAGAATTCAATTATTCCATTTTGAAGTGTCACTATCTTCACTAAAATTCATTCAAATGCTTTTCTCAAAGAAGAGATTTAAAAGTAGGTGTACTCTCAAGCAAACTGCGAATGAGGAGACTTTTTTAAGAAAATTCTGACTGCCAAGTACGGTATTTTCTCCAAAGCCTGACTTCCTCATTGCGTTTGTCTGAAAGATTTCTTGGTGGGATGTATGTCTGATCGCAATGAAAAATTTCCCTTAAAAATTCTGTTCCCTAAAAACTGCTTGAGTTGTCCATGCAGCAACATCTAGCTCACCCCTTATTCTCCCCTGCGAGAAAAGCAACTTGGCATCGTATCCCACGATGGAAATGTTTCCATCTTTTTCTTTGTTTGTTGTTTAATAAACCTTGCATAGCTTTTAATTTTTTAAATAAAATTGCAAAACTATGATATTAACAAGGGGGGCAAAATCATTGAAATTCAAAATTTTCTTGTATTTTCTTTGATAATTTGCTCTTAGCAATTTGAATATGAATTCTCTCTCTCTCTCCCCAGCTAATTTCTTATTTTATTTTGGCAAATTTGGTATTTTTTCTTAAACTGCAAATTAAAGATTTGCTTTATTTAATAAGAATCCAAAGATTAGTATGTACTTTTTATGAATGCTAATTTGAAGGCACATGTCGTTAATGAATTTCTCATAACTTTTGATTTGTTTAATTTCTTGATTACAAATTTGCATTAGAAAAACAACATTCAAAACTAAATACAATATTTTAAAACAAAAATAATTAAATAAAGATTTATTTCTTTTTTTGCATATTTTTTATTTTTCTTCTTCTTTTGTATGCAATATTATGAATTTTCCTTAAAAACAGTATTTTATCCAAATAAGGCTAAAACCTCATCTGTAATTTTCACCTGGTACTCTAAATTTTTTGCTATCACAATTAATCGCTGGTTTTATTTTTAATTTTTTTGTGAAATTTAATTACCCCTACGATTTTTCTCGTATAGCTTCTTTGAACGCGAAGTTAAGCTTGTTTCTTTTGAAAAATCAATTGTTTACGCATTATCAAATTTTTCTAAATAGATGACGATATTTTCTTGGATTACATTATTACTGTATTGGCTTAAAAAGAACAATTTTCTTCCATCAAGAAATCCTTAATTTTAAAATTCTCTCACTCTTCATATTTTATTTATTTATTTTTCCTTCAATAAACTTTTTAACCAAAGTAACTAATCTCTACTTGTAGTTATTCTTTTCTCAATCTTCCATCACTCAATGAAGTCCTATCAAATTTTATTCCATTTTTTATTCTTATCAGTGAACCTGAGGTGAGAATAGGTACACTCACACGAGAGCCTGTAATAAAGGGAGAAATCAATTATTTTAGGCCATAAAACTTGCAATCTTTCAAATTCTTTTATTAATGTTGAGAAGTATAAAAAACTAAAAGTATCAAATTATAGATCTTCTATACTCGTCACTATCGCTGAATATCATCATTCCCTGATCGAGAGGTTGATAGTTTTGGTCAGATGTTAGAATCAATTTCTTGAGATAAATTTAAGAATACAAAATTGATCCATTTAAAGGTGCATCTTTTCGATGTTGTTAGAAATGGTAAAGACATAAATTTCGATTAATCAGTCAAGATTTGGACCATTAGCGAATCACTTCTTCTCGCTTTTGAGAACTTGGGGAGACTTATTGATAAATAATTTTTTGACAAACAAAAAAAAAGGAGGTTTTAACAAAAGAAGGATACGCTGTAAAAAACAACAACACAAAGATAGGATTGAAATAGCCGTTGATGAAAGAAGAAACACAGAAAGATGGCTTACTCAATAGATTGTAAGGGTTAACCATAAAGGAGAAAAGATTTTAGTTATTTGCAGTTCACTCATTGTGTTTTGTTTTTTAAAAACCTTTTGAAACTTTTAGGACGGATAACAACGATTCTCCAAATAAAAATCCATAATCATAGTTACGGATAAATGGAGTGAATTTTAAGCTGCCTGAAGATGTGCAAGAAGAAGGCGTTGTTAACGATATGGAGGCATTCAAGGAATCGGAAAGCAAATTAATCTTATCATATATTCTCTATGCGTTGACTGGTGGTTTGCTGTATCTGTTCACAAGATGGAACCAGAATTTAAAAATTAGACTGCAGATGGTGCCATGCAAATAAACTCAGGCGTAGTATGTGAAAATCATTTCTTTAGGTAAAAAAAATATTTCTAGTTAAAAGAACTTTGACTAATTTCTTTTGTTTTTGTTGCACAGATAATGTCATAACTCTGGAGAAGACATACAAGACAATGATGAACATAGATTAGACTCTTGTGAAGGAATATCTAGTAAGGATCAATAGTTTTGATATTCATTTTCTTTTTTATTTTATTAAAAAATGAGAGTTATTCTCCATCCATGAAATGGATTTTGAGGTTTTATCAAAAGTTGGGAAGACATTTATTAAGATTTTATTTAAAAATGAACTTTCTACAAATGCTCTTTTTACTGCAATTCAACTTTTAGACAAACACAGATTTTTATTTGAACTGAACCAATCAATTTTTAATACATCTAAGTTGGAAAACTCTTATCATTTAGCTCATTTTGCTTTGCCTTATTCAATCACAGTTTTCATGATAGAACAGGTTAAAAATTGATTTTTCATAAACAGACCTTTGACTATCGACTTTACAAATACTACTACGACGAATTGAAAGATGCATTCTTCCCAATTTAGTTTGCACTCAGTGTATTGACCAATAATCAAATCCATGAGAAATATGGAAATGGAGTGACTTCAGAGGAACAACTGAATTAGCTGAAATCAATCTTTGGTGAGAATAACACAGAGATCCCCGATAAATCAGGAATCAAAATCTTAATCGATGAAGTTCTCTCTCCCTTTTACTTATTCTAAGTATTCAGCGTTGTGCTCTGGATATTAGAGCCATATTATTACTACGCTTCGGTTATTTTTGTCACTTCAGTTCTCTCTGCAGGTACAAACCTCGTTGAAGCTATGTCCAATTATAAGAAACTCCGATAGATGAGTTTCTTTGAGACTCCTGTGTTTGCATATAGAGGGATTTCGGAGTACTTGTCGCTGGTAAGATAATAATGCAATTATTTGTGAATTTTTGATGGTTTTCCTTTTATTGGTCCATTAACTAAACTAATTACCATATTCCTGTAAAATAGGACAGAGGCCATTTGAAAATAGAAGAAGATGTTGTGAAAGGTAAAAAGAACGTGAGCTCATTGAATTTAGTTCCTGGTGATATTATTGAGATTCCAGATGGGTAAATCATGCCTTGCGATGTTATCTTGCTTAATGGATCGTGTGTGATGAACGAATCTATGCTAACTGGAGAATCAATTCCTGTTATCAAATCCTCGTTGCCATATAACTCAAATAAGTATAACCCAAACGAAGATGGGAAACAATCGACATTGTTTGCAGGTACAAAGTGCATTGAAACGAGATATTACTTGAAGGGGAAGATCCCCGTGTTAGGATTAGTCAGTTAGACAAGTTTCAACACAATGAAGGGGCAATTAGTTAGATCGATCCTTTATCCTAAGACGAGCACATTCTCATTCTATGCAGACTCGTTACGATTCATCGCTGTTTTAGCTATTATTTCCCTGCTTGGATTCTTTGTGGCACTTCCATTTATGATTGAAGGGCTTGATGAAGGGTTCTTGGAAATCCGTGATTTGATTCTCAACAGTCTCGATTTAGTCACAATCACTGTGCCACCAGCTCTACCTACGTGTCTTTCCATAGGAATTTCGTTTGCTATGTCTAGACTCAAGAAATAATAGATTTTCTGCATTTCACCTCCGAAAGTTAATATCTGCGGGAAAGTTACTATCATGTGTTTCGATAAAACAGGAACACTCACCGAAGAAGGACTCGATATGTATGGACTGAGACCTGTGTTTTACACAGGACCTAAGAAAGTTAGATTCTAGAAACTCCAAGAAGATACCCGCATGCTTGGGGCTACAAAACGATATAAGAACAATGGCATAGCGGAATAATAAACTATTTATGGAGAGAATAACCCGTACAGTCTCATTGGAGATCCTGAAGTTATCTTAAAAGAATGTATGGCAAGTTGTCATGGACTGACCAGGATTAAAGGAGAGCTCATTGGAGATCCATTGGAGGTGAAAATGTTTGAGGCTACTGAGTGGGTGCTGATAGAGAATGATATTGACAAGTACGATGAGTTGGTCTTAGCAGTTGTGTAGCCACCACAGACAAATGTTTTTAAAGGCGACGTTGAAGATATTGAACGAAGTATTGTTTAGAATGAGTTACCTTCATCGATAGGGATCATAAAGAGATTTGAGTTCTCCTCGAAGCTTCAAAGAATGAGTACGATTGTGAGAAATCTGCAGAATGAAACAGATTTCTTTAGACTACACGTGAAAGGTTCTCCTGAGAAAATTTTCGAGCTCTGCCTGCCTGACACGATTCCACAGAATTTCCATGAAGTTCTTGATTTCTATGCTCGCAAAGGATTCAGAGTCTTAGCGTTTGGAGTGCGAGTTCTAAAAATGACGTACAGAAAGATTCAGAAAGTGGAACGTGACGAAATTGAAAAGGAATTGAGTTTTGCAGGGCTGCTTATTATGGAGAATAAACTCAAACCAATTACGACTGAGATCATCGAAGAATTGCAGGAAGCAAATATTCGAACAATCATGGTCACTGGAGATAACGCTCTCACTGCAATCTCCGTCGGCAGACAATGCTAAATCATTCATGAGAGCATGCGTGTGTATTTTGGTGACATCAGTGAAGATACTTCGAGCGCAATGAAGGGGAAGATTGTATGGAAAGATTTTGAAATGGGCAACAAAGTTCTGGATGAGGATAATTTAGAACCCGTCAATGGAGTTGCGGAATACCATGAGGAGAACATTCCTGAAATTCAAGATGAAAAATAAATCTTCGAATAAGCGCAGTAATTAGAAGAAGAAGATAAGTAGGCGTATCGATCAAGTGTCAGAGGACAGTCGATGATAAAAAATAGATAATCGTACATCGAATAAGCGAGAAGGTAGAGTGTTTCTTATCAAGACCATCAAGCTGATGGTGGTTTGGAGTTTGAAAGAAAATTATCAGTCAAAGGAGACAGAGCAATTTCATCGAAAGGAGATAGAGTACCTTCATCTAAAGTTGATAGAGCTACTTCAAGTGGTGATAAAAAGCATCCGAATTTCAAGGAAAGCAGCGTGTCTTCAGAAGGCGGCGTCGATAAGATAAGTGAGTGCGAAAAAATCGAAGAAGTTGATGAAAATAATTACGAAAATGCAGAAGAAACCCTGCCATGGACGCATAATGAACATTTTTCTTTAGCAATAACTGGAAAAGCTTTCTCGAAAATCATTAATGAAGCATCGAAAGGAAAGAGAAATGCATAATTATTGAGAACAATGCTCCTTAAAACTTAAATCTTTGCGAGAATGAGACCAGAAGAAAAAGCGCTTTTGTTGCTGCAACTTCAGGATCTTCCTTGGAAACCAACTTGCGGTATGTGTGGTGACGGTGCAAATGACTGCGGAGCACTTAAATCAGCTGATATTGGTATTTCTTTGTCGGAAGCTGAAGCATCTATTGCAGCTCCGTTCACTTCGAAAATTTAAGATATTTCCTGTGTGATTGAGGTAAGTTATTTTTGAGAAATTTGCATTGTTTATCCATCCAATCAATTATTTTTTAATAAAAATTGTTGAATCTAATTTGCCTATTTGTTCAACTAATGCAAGCTCTTAAAAGAAGGAAGAGCAGCCTTGGTAACATCATTCTCTTGCTTTAAGTTTATGGCTCTCTACTCGATGATTCAATTCTTTACAACAACTTTGCTGTACACTGTGAACTCCGTTCCTGGTGATTTTTAGTTTTTATTCTGGGACGTAGCAATCATTATTCCGCTAGCTTTCCTGATGGGCTTAACGTAAGCATATCCTAAACTCTCTAAGCAAGTTCCTGGGTCTAGTTTAGTTTCTTTCCCTGTACTCTGCTCCGTTATCGGATAGACGCTCATAAATGGAGGATTCTAATGTATTGTATTCTACACACTTAAATCTATGAGCTGGTATATGTCAGTTAAAGATGCTCACACTTACATTGGCGATGTCGATGATGAAGATGCTAGAAAAGATTGCTATGAATCAACAGTAATAAACTTTTTTTTTAAATCATAAAATACAGCATTTTTCCACAAAATAACACCAAAAATAAATAATTTTTTATTACTTCAAAGCTTCTCTTGATTTGTTTCTTTTTTTTTAAATTTTAACCTCTTAGACCTTATTCTTCTTCACGAATTTCTAATACATCGCATCATGTTTGGCATTTTCTATTGGAAAGCCATTCAAGAAATCATTCTTCACCAACATTCCATTCACCGTTGCATTGATATTAATCACAGCGCTATCTCTTTACGTTATGCTGATCCCAGATAGCTTCACAAAAAGCTTCCTTTCAGTAAGAAACAAATTTTAGAAATTTATTTAGTTTCCAGAATAATAATATGAATATTCTTGAATTTTTGAAAAAAATAGATATTTGAGGCAGTCTAGCTGGATGGTTAGAAATCAATATCGACAATGCCCTACTATTGGTTGCTCATGCTTCTTGGCTTTACAGCTGTGAATCTCTGTGTGAGTATGGCCTTTGAGAAATTCGGTATTAGAGCATTATTATCAATTTATAAGAAGCGCAAAGACAAAAAGAACGAATAAAGTAGTGCTATCGATGAGGTTCATATGTCAGTGGTGAAATAATGAAACAAATGAAATCTCTGAATTATTACTTATTAAAAGATAACGGATTATTTATGCTATTTGTGTCCGTTTAAGTATTTTTCAAAAACATGAAATATTATGATATTAACAAGCAACAACAAAGGAGAAAAAATTAAAGAACTAATAATTTTAGCTGTTTAATGTTACGTAATCAAGAATGGGTTGATAGAAGAATCCTTTTCCAATTTAGGCCTCACAAAGAAATTGTATTTGTCTGCTTAATTTTAATTTAGAAAGAACAATTTAGATTAGGGATGATACCTGGAGAATTAGCCTCTATTTTAGGATACAATAATAAATAAAATTACTTGAGAGAAAAGAAGAGAGACTAAACAAAGAAGGGAACACTTTTATTTGGTTTAGACACATTGGGGTATATTAAATCTCCTTGATCAGATCTTATTGAAAGAATCAAACAACAAAAGAAATAAAAATATTAACGCGCATTATTATAATAAAAACAAAAATGGAAGAAGGCAACCTTGTGACTAAAGAAATCCAGGAAAGATCTCGCGAAGAGGGATAATAATTCAAACTTGAAGGAAAATACAAAGATTTTTATGAATTCCATGGCGTCTAGCTGTATGGTGCTGGATTTCCTATTCAACTTGTCCCTTAGCTCGTCGATAAACTTGAAGGTGAGGTGAATGATTTTGCAGAATACTTTAGTGTAGAGGATAACTAGGAAGAGGAGAATTTTCAAGCGAGTGCTTTAAAGGAGTTGAAAAAGGGATAGAATGTGTTCTTGATCGATCATTAGTTAACATTCAAGATGGAAGGACTTAGAAATATCTTGGAAAGCAATGAAGAACTTGTAACAAAACTACAATATTAATTGCAATATTTTGACGGATTGAAAAGCGGAGAAGAGGGAACTTAAGAATCTAGCAAAAAAGGAATTGTCGAGTTGGAAGATTAAGGTATTGTAGATTCAACTGAGCTAACTATCGATTTTGGAACTGTATCATTATCGTTGTTTGATAATCAAATCAGCGATGTTAACAAAGTCAAAGATTTACTTAGCAAACTGCCTTCTTTAAAGGTGATCTTCTTGAACTACAATCCTGTCAGTGAAGGCGAAAGTGGTGTTGAACTACAAAAGATGATCGAAGAATAATTCAAGAATATTGAAATGTTGAATTCGAAATTCACTGCAAATTGTGGAGAATTCGGCTTGAAATTCGCAAATTATAAGTACAATGTTGAAAAAGCCAACCTCATGAGATCTGATGCGATTAAGCAAATTGATTTATAAAAGAAAGGAATTCTCAATATTTCTGATTTCAGCGTGTTCTAGAAATTTAAGAACCTAAAGAGCATTGATTTAAGAAATACTACTATCGAGTCAGAAGAAGAAATCGAGAAATTACTGTCTCTTCTCAAGAACTGCAAGGGATTGGTGAATCTTAAGGTCGATTGGAGCACTGAACTCAAGTTGTGGAAGATCCAAACTCAATCAGGAGAACTCACAAAAGCCTGCCCTACTCTTGAAAGTCTTAACGAACGATAATTCAGTTATGGAGAGCCAAAAGCAAATGAACCTGAAATTAGATTTATCTGCTAAAATATCTGGAAAATCGCAGGCAATTACAGACTCGTCAGTGAA
>Ga0302271_10004041_pt1 | contig 11930 bp, 4 predicted proteins | sample III_Bog_N1_1_FD_198767 | JGI IMG/M metagenome (GOLD analysis project Ga0302271, IMG submission 198767) | Peat permafrost microbial communities from Stordalen Mire near Abisko, Sweden - III_Bog_N1_1 | ecosystem: Environmental > Terrestrial > Soil > Wetlands > Peat | place: Sweden: Abisko... | reverse complement strand
TATTATCAGCCTTTTGGAATTCTGAGATCACCCAGGATTACGCGCTGATTGAATAAACAACAGTTTGTTGATTTATGTTCCTATGAGCGACACCGTTCCTTTCTAGCTGCTGCAAGATAACCAGCATATCCCGAGTTATTAATAGAATCTCCATCTCATTTAGCTTTATAACACTTTCCAATAATTTGCTGAATTCGAAAACTCGCAAATCTTGCCTGTAGATTATGCATGCCTCACATTTAGACTAAAAAAAGTTATGACAAATATTTAGAAAGTTTATTAAACTGAGAAAAAAAGGGAATTAAATCTTTTAAACATTTGTTAAGATAACTAATTAAAGAGAAAAATTAAGAGGAAACCATTTGAAATAGCAGAATTTCTCATTTAATTCCTTAAGTTTCCTCAATTAATAAGCCTGATGAGTTTCTGGACAGAAATAGGTTTTTGCTGGGGAGGGGGGAGTGATATTACATTTCCAAGCTGTAATCTTAATAATTTCCATTGCTAATTTGAAATAAAATTGTAAATTTGCCATAATAATCTTTTTTTAAAAATGTAATCTAAGATTTTAATAATGATTGTCAGGTTTTAAAATATCATTCTCCAGTACTTTTCTTACCTTATTAACCAAGAAATAAGGACCTGACATCTGCTGAACTTTTGGATATTTTTCATTGAGAAGTATCGAATACCTGAGTTTCAGTTTATCCTTGGCTCTGTTGATCTTTGCTTCATCAGGGATCCTTTTGTAAATCGCTGCAATGAAAGAATTATCTTTGAATTAAATCTGTCTAAGTTTCCTATTCAGTATTGCAATTGTATCGATTTCAAAGGGATATTCTTAGATCTCTCTAAACGGGACCTCATGGAGGGGAGGAGGAGGGGATAGAGTTGTTTCGATGACTTTCTCCCTCAGTTTATGAGAAGATATTTTCGTCCCAGGAGTCTATGGATTTTTAAGAGCAGAAGGTGATTATGATTCCTCTTCAGTAATGAGGTTATTGCTCTTGAGATTAAGCAAGCCCATAGAGTTGACTAGCCCCATTGAGTTTAGTTTATTTTCTTCAACAGTGATATTATCTGCAAGGCGCTGACAAAGCGAAGTGAGCGATTACCTCTGATTTTTGGAAAGTATCAAAGAGAGACTGCATTCTTAAGTACTCAGATCTTCACTTAGCTTCTTGAACGTTTATATGGATGCAGAAAAAGCTTTTTCTCTTAGATTCCTTCCAGGCGACTAATCCATAATTACACATTTCTTAATTTCTAAAAACCTAAGCAAAATCGATTCCATTAATTTTATCTAAGCAGATATCGATTGATCAGAAGAAGGTATCTTGGAATCTTATTTATTGTTGTTATCCGCAATCACTTGCTAGAGTTATAAGATCATTTCCTTGACTGCTGCGTTTTAAATTATAGATTCTCTTCTACAAGGACTTGCTGGATCGATACTTAGTTTCCCTTCTATCGAGGTATGATTGTTACTTCGTTTCGAAGAGTAGATTTAGCTATTGTTGTTATTTTATGTTTATTATTAGAATTCGTTATTTAGAGATTGCAAAATTGTTAGTAATTCTTGATACAAAGTATTATATACAGAGTTGAGTGCTAGAGGCTCAGATTAGTGAATAAGCATTTCATTCTCATCAGGCATAGGAATCCTCGGAGATGGTTTCAAGAGTTATTACTGAATTTGTGTTTCGCCACACTAGCACCACTGCGTCTGACCCATTTTGCAAAGTCTAGGGACAGATTAATAAAAATTGTATTATTCTTTCGCTTATTATTATTTTTCAATCAGCACTTTTTTTTGTTTTGTTTCACTATTATTTCAGAATCGTTCGATTCCTACCACTTATTTTATGTTTCTTCAAAACCTGATCGATGTATTGATTCACTATTACAATTGATCTTCTCTCTTTCTCACCACTCAGCCGTTGAAATTCGAAGAATGAGATACTAATAGCAAGAAGTAATCAGATTAAAAAGATAACTAACTACATTATTTAAATATTATTGTGGCTCTTTTCCACACAGAAAAAGAGATTCTCAACAAATCAATTAATTCATGATTATCGGCTATTGAATGGCTTGCGGTTTAGCACCCAAATTTATGAAATATCCAGCCTTTGTCAACAAGCAAAAACAAATAGAAAGTTTTGCAAAGACTCTTCAGAAATTTTTTCTGGTTTGATAAAGATTGCATAGTCACTCAATAGTTGAATATTAAGAATATTTATGATACAAAAAGCATACAATCTTACAAGAATCACATGAAAAGAAATAATTTAAACAAATGAAGAGCAACATTACTAGCTCTTATTTTTTTTTGAGTTGAAAAAAGTTCTTCCTGAGTTCATAGAGTTTACAATTCTTAAATAAAAATAATCTTCTTTCTTTGAATTCATTTCAAATTTCTTGAATTTTTTGTTTGTTCTCCTTTGATTGAACTCAAATCTAAAGAAAAAGGGTTTTCCTCCTTGACAGGCACTGTGAAATGAATCTACCCATATTTATTTCTCTCTAATGACTCCAAGAGCTTCTTTGGTAGTGATATCTTAAATACCTTCTTATCAAACTCAATCATTTTTGAATTCATGTTTTATGTGATTCCTTGCGATAATTGGAAGTACTTCGAGGTTTTCTCTAGGTAATCATCAATGAGATTCTTCCCAATATTTGCGAGATGGTCTCTGAATGTCTGAGTAAGATACTGTAATTTGAAATCATATTCTTTATTTTGTGCTATTTCATGAGCATCCTTTAAGCATTTAAGCACAATTACCAGGGATGTTTTTAAGTTCGGGCTCATATTAGTTTATTTCATAAAATGAAGGATGATGCCAATATAAACCCAATAGAGTTTGTCTTTCATTTGTCCATACTCATAGTAAATACTGAGATTATTACGATAAAAAGACTCTCCGTCCATCAAATTTCCTTTAAGGTTGATACTCGAATAGGTTAGTTGGCTTTTTTCTTAATTTTTACTTTCTAAAAAACTATTCAAAATTACCATGTGAAATAATTCGCAGTAGAATTCTTACTCTTTCAGCTCTAAAATATTACCCTTTACTGTTTGAATGGGTTTATACATGGTAACGAAAATAGTTGACTTATTGCTATTGATGCTCTAATCTCCTTCGGGACCACCTTTTTCTATTAACTCCTCGAAATATTCTTCCAGCTACTTTATAAATCCCTTAACTTTGATGGATGCAAAGAATGAGATATCCTCATTGTACATCAAGGAATCACCAGCATTATGAGATTATGTACTTATTTTTTTCAATGTATCCTTTATCAGCTTAGATAAATAGCTAGGATCTTCTTTAATCCGATAAGAATGTTGTAAATCCTTTAATTCTTTCCTCAATTAATAAAAACTGGTCAATTTCAGATCTGCCAAAGTCTTAAGCTATTTCTAAAACTTTTTCACTTTGGAATGATCACTTATGTTGTCTTCAAGTGAAGTCATATTGGTTAGGCTAATTATTTGTTAAAAAAAATACTTCCAATGATACAAATAAAATTATTATTACAATAAATTTTTTAAAATGATCGTTTACTTGGAGAATTGTAGAATGATTTATTGTAACAATTTGATAATCTGTGTTTGATTGAGAGGGGTTGTATATTTGCATACATCAAACGGTTTAATAAGATAGTTGTTGCTGATATCTGGCTAAGGAAAACACGATATCTAAACCAAAAAATCAGTATTATCAATTTCGGATACTTAAGTAAACTGCACGCAATCAGCATTGAAGAAGTAGACTTTGAAATTATTTTTGAACATATTTTATTAGAAGCTATCCAAAAGTTGCTTCAGAAGATTAACAATCAGCTCTATTGAGATGCAAGCATCTTTGATGTTCAGAAAAGTATTCAATGAGATTTTAACATCATAATTCTCCTACCAAAGATTAAGGATCTTCTTCTTTGTGTATTCATGGTAGACTTTGAGGTATTTGATAAAACCAGGGAAAGATTCTTAATAGTTAAGGCATACACCTTCCAATTCTTTAGCTGCCTCCTCTTCACCTATTGCAATACAGATTGAAAGGGAGTAAAAAAAGGATTATTTATCATAGTGTGAATTAGAAATAGAATTTGTGTACCTGTTTAGTATTTGAGCCTTTGAAGCAAGCGAATCTAATTGTCAGACTCATTTTTTTTTTCTGAGAAGAAATGCGGTGGTCTAGCTATTGCTTCCATTTTGAAGTTGTAAAGAATCTGGAAATTTGTTGTTTTTCTCCTATTTATTATTATTGAAATATTTTTCTAGAGAGCCAGCGAGTCTCCCAAAGGGAGGAGAGGGAAGAGATAAAGCTAAAAGACAAAAAGTATTTATTTTTTTATTTGTTGGATTAAAATACTCTTTTTCCCTCAACAAAATATGTCCTTCCTTCCTAAAGATGTAACAAAAGAATAAAAATAATAACATTCTCATTTGAACTCAAGCTTGATAATAATTTTTGTCTTTGTAAGATTAACAGAAATTTCAAGCTTAAATAAGAATTTTTATCTTTTTTTGTGATTCATTTTGTTTTCTTTTTTCAGAAAACTACTTTAGCTGGGAGGGGGTCCTTTATCAAATATCTTAAATTTACAATAACAAAAATTTTTCACTAATTAAAAATAATAACAAGCTATTTGTTTAAAATTTCGCATGCACCAAAATAGTCTTGAGCAAAATATCCAGTTAATATTTAGTTAATGCTTTATTTGCCTTATTAAAAATGATTTATTTTAGTATTATCCTTTCACTTTTCTAATATTCAACATTTCTTTATACAACAAACTCATAGCAAATATTAGCATTTTTATGATTTCAAAAATAATTGTCTAGAAAAATAATTTTTTAAAAGCGTGAGTGAGAACTTTGCCAAAAGATTTGAGTGATAAATTTATTATTTTTTCTTTTCAAATAAAATGAACAAGCATGACAAACTACTTTGTTAAAATCATCTGAAATGGCCATTTTTGTTATTTTTCATTTTACTTCTAGGCATTGCATGACTTCTTGGATTTCTTTTTCGAGAATATCTTTGATTTATCTATCAAGCTACGGAGTAATTTTACTGTAAACCTTTTGTTATTTGGAGCAATGCTCAATCGCATTTTTCAAAACTAAATACTAGTCGAGTTATTGCTAGAAGCATTGTAGCTTATGAGACTTATATTGTATTTCTAATTTAGAGTTGTCTTTGGTCATTTGTATCTGCTCTTTTATGTAATCTATCACGATTTCGTTATTGAATTCCATGCTGGATTCGTTGATCTGCTGTATAAGATAAGCAATCATCAACAGATCGTTCTCAATTTACTCTTCCTATCTTCTGATTTAGTTTTCAATATCATTCTCCTTCCAAATCAGAGAGGCTATTTCATCATCCAGCTTCTTCTTTGTATTAGTATGATCAGTATTTTAAACTATTTTCTTCTCATAAGCAACTGTTTCGTAAGGTACTTCAACTTCTTTTTTCTCAGTGATCTTCATTGTATGGCCATGCTCTGAGTAATGATGAGAACACTTTTTGACTTGACATTTTTCTAGGCATCCACTGAATGCAGTACATCCTCTGATGTTTACGTTTCCTTACTCATATACTTCTGCTAAATGGCAAGGATTATGGCATAGGTTGCAGCAATTATGACAAAAAGTAGCTTTTTCAGTTAATTAAACTTCTGTGACTTTCAATTCTTTTTTCATTTCTATTTTAGTGGTTTTCACCATTTCTACGTTCTCGCTGGGTCCAATTTGTTCGAGATCGAATTTTGCATTCAGTATGTTGCTCCGAGTTGATTTAATGTTTTCCTTTTACAATTAAACTTCTTCGATTTGATGCTATTTCTAAAATATTATCTTAACGATCGCTTGCTTTTTACAATACAAATCTAGGATTAAACTAGTTTTCTAAGCTTTCATTGGAGTGATTGTTTGAATAAGTTTATCAAATTACTTGCGATTTATTTTCCAATACTGCTTAGAATTGATGACTGCAGCTTCTTTGGCATCAGTATCGTCATCTGGAATGATGTCTATTGGAGTCAGACAGTCATTCTCGAAATAAATGTAGTTCTTCAATGGAATGCCTAGCTCTTTTAAAGTTTGATATGCATCAATTTTGATTGGATTGAAGACATTCGTGAAGCAAACAACAAAATTGTTTTCGTATTTCTTGGGGAGCACTTGCTTCAGCGCGTTGACGTAGTACTGCAAGTAAAGATCCTTTCTTAAATCTGATTGCTTGTGAATATAAAGAACGCAGGTGATCTCTGATATCTGCTAGATTTGTGCAATCATATTCTTGATGTTTTGTTCATCAACTTGTGTTCCTTCTGTATCTCCTAAGCCGGGTGTATCTATGAAGGAAATATCGTAATCCTAGGTGCTGACAGGATAGATCATGCATTTCGAAGTTTGACTGTTAATGACTGATACATTCATATTGTCAGATTGCAGATGCTGGAATTCAGGGATATTGCACTTGAGAATCGTTTCACTTTGCTAATTTGTAAATTGTATTTTCTAGGTGATAGCGATCTTCCTTTCTGATTCGTAATCATTCTAGCATAGCAGATTCATAATCATGTTAATTGTAGTTGTCTTTCCTGAACCCGTTTTTCCTATCAGCAGAATTTTATGATTCGGTTTTGAACAGAGAATGTCTTTTGTATCCATGAGCAAGCATCGATTGTAGGCATCCAAGCTTGCTTATTCGCTTGTGTTGATAGTTGGGATTGTAACATCCTTGAAATTTTAATACAGCTTTGGGATTTTTTATGAATTGGCAATAAAGGGCCTTGGAGCAATAATCTGACTATGGCTTTCCTCCATCAATACACTGAGAGCGAAAGAGCGAAAGAGCGAGAGAGAGAGTTTTAAAGTTTAAATTTAAAATGAAAAAATATATTTAATTTTAATTTTATTATCTTGTGGTATTGTAGATAAAAATGTATTTTTAGATCATAATCGTTAGATGGAAAAGAATAAGTAATGAATCTCTGTCTGTTTCTTGTTTCTATTAGCAACAGCGGTATCATAAAAAGTCTCCGTTGGAATAGTGTATCACCCAAAAGGATTTTTCAAAGAATCAAATTGATCATTTCAAAAAATACCCACGCATTATCAGCTGATTGGGACTTACTTCTCTTAGTTCTCTTTCACTTTTTAACAATTTTGTGGTGAATGAGAGAGAATCCCAGGAAATATTAATTAGTATCTCTATGAAAATTCGAACGTTTACTTTCCCGAAAATTTATTAATTGCTCGATTTTTAGTTTAAGTTATTCCCTAGAAATGACAAAAAACTGAGAATAAAAGCAGGGGAAAAAAACTTTGTAGTTTCAATACTCAATTTAGGAGCAAAGTTTTAAAAACCACCTAAAATACAATCTATTTTATCAATGAAAATCAGCCAATGATTGAATCTTATCGTTACTCATTTTATATGAACTATTTTTCATTGTTGTTTAGATTGCAATTATCTAAAAATGTATCAGTAAGAATTCTTACTTTTTATATAATTCGGCTTACATCACCTGAAACTAATAGATAAAAAAAGAAGTTTAATTTTGCTCTGCTTCAGAGTTTTTAAAAATGAAAAAACTAGAAAAATTGATAGATTCAAAGAAAGGAAGAGCGTTGAATCATCTAGACAAAATTAATAGAAAAATAAATCTCCTCATTTAAATGTTCTTATGCTCGAATAATTTAGATATTTCATATTATAGGATACACTATTTCCGTTTAAACATTGAAAATTTTCATTTTTTAATATTCTCAGTGTGAACGGTTGCGCTGTTTTGAAATATCTTAAGAGATTAGGGGAAAAGTGGCTAGGTTTAATAACCGCTCTCTTTCTTGTGGTGACTTCTTTAATTCCACTCAATTTAAAAAACTTGAGACTTTTTAAGGTGAAACACTAGAATGTATCAGAATAATTTCATTGAACATACTTTCACTTTTAGATCTATGTTCTTCCTTTTTTCTCCAGACAGAGAAAATAAAATTCATTGTTATTTCTCTGCTATTATGGTTATGTTTTGATTCAAATGGAAGATTGATCAAAGTGAAAAATAAGATTAAATAAAGGATTATTTTAGTATTTAAAAGTAGCATGAAACTTGAAAAGTTAAGCACATTTTAGAATGAGTAAGAAAAAACAATCAAATCCGAAAAAATAAGAAACAAAATGGTTACAGAAGTAGCTACCTTTAAGCTAAAGGATAGCAACAAGAATGCATTATCAAGAAAATGTCGATTAAAAATAAGCCTGATACTAATATTATTATTATTATTTATTGAAAAGTAGAAATTTCTTTCATTTTATTTCTGGGCTTTGCATGACTTCTTGGATTTCTTTTTCGAGAATTTCCTTGATTTGTCTATCAAGTTGTGGAGTAGTTTTGCTGTACACCTTTTGTTATTTCGAGAACTGTTCGATTGTGTCTTTTAAAACTAAATACTAGTCGAGTTATTGCTAGAAGAATTGTAACTTGTGAGCTTTATCTTTGATTTCTAACTTAGAGTTGTCTTTGGTCATTTGTATCTACTCTTTTATGTAATCAATCACAATTTCATTGTTGAAATTCATGCTTGACTCTTTGATCTGCTGTAAAAGATAAGCAATGATCAATAGATCGTTCTCAATTTGCTCTTCCTTTTGTCTGATTTCCTTCCCTTCTTCGTTTTCTTTCTCTTAGATTTCAGCAACACAACAAGGATTATGACATAAATTGCAGCAATTACGTTAAGAGATGGTTTTTTAAGATTATTGAACTTGTGTGACTTTTAATTCTTTTCTCATTACATCTTCTATGATCTCAATTTGTTCAAAATTGAATTTCGCTCTCTAAATACTGCTTTGAGTCACTTTAGTATTTTCCTTTTGCAGTTGAATTTCTTCGATTTGATGCTATTTTTGTAATGCTATCCTAACAATCGCTTGCTTTTTACAATACAAATCTAGCATTAGACTTGTCTTCTAAGATTTCATTGGGGATATTGTTTGAATAAGTTTATCAAATTACTTGCGATTTATTTTCCAATACTACCTAAAATTGATGATTGCAGCTGCTTTGACATCAGTATCGTCATATGGGATTATGTCAATAGGAGCCAGACAGTCATTCTCAAGATAAATGTAATTCTTCAATGGAATGCCTAACTCGTTCAGAGTTTGATATGCATCAATTTTGATCGGATTGAAGACATTCGTGAAGCAAACAACGAAATTGTCTTCATATTTTTTTGGGAGCATTTGTTTCAGCGCGTTGATGTAGTACTGCAAGTAAAGATCCTTTCTTAAATCTGATTGCTTGTGAATATAAAGAACGCAGGTGATCTCCGAGAGCTGCTAGATTTGGGCAATCATATTCTTGATATTTAGTTCATCGACTTGTGTCCCTTCTGTATCGCCTAAGCCAGGTGTATCTATGAAGGAAATATCGTAATCCTAGGTGCTGACAGGATAGATCATGCATTTCGAAGTTTGGCTGTTAATGACTGATACATTCATATTATCAGATTGCAGATGCTAGAATTCAGGGATATTGCACTTGAGAATCGTTTCACTTTGCTAATTTGTAAATTGAATTTTCTGTGTGATTGCGATCTTCCTTTCTGATTCATAGTCATTTTAGAAAAGTAGATTCATAATCATGTTAATCGTAGTTGTCTTTCCTGAACCTGTTTTTCCCATCAGCAAGATTTTATGATTTGGTTTAGAACTCAGAGTATTTCTAGTATTCTAGACCGAATGATTGTAAGCATCCATGTTAGTAGATTAGTTTGAGCTGATTGCTTGGCAAGAAAAATTATCAGTACGGCTCTATTACAGCTTTTCATGTCTTGATGAATTGGTAAAAAAAGGTCTTGGAATATGAATTGGATTATCGAGCTCCTCCATCGCGATCGAAGAAAGAGTGTTTTTTGTATTTTTAAAGCAAATTTACTTTAGTTTTTAATTGATTATTCTCTTTCTTTAAAGACGAAGATAAGCTTTTAATAGGATTGAAAAATAGAGCGAATCACTGTTCTTCAGCTGCTCTCATCAATAAGTAAAGCAGTGTTGCCTCAGATAGTCTCCTTTTTTTACAAAGAATTAGAATGGTTTTTAAGAAAGAATTGAATGAATCAATCCAACCTCCCCCCTCCCCCTCCCCGCTTATTATTAATTTATTGAGAGTAGCTTCTCTTCTTTAGCCAATAATCCTAAGTTTCAGGATATAAGGGAAATGAAAGGAGCTATTCTTCTGCATGATTTAAACATAGTTTAATATGTTTTCTGAGTGTAAAAAATATTTAAAACTTAAAGATTAAAAGAAATCTATGAAACTACTCAACAGTTGAAACTTAATGAAAAATGTTCTTTACTAAATTAATGATAATTTCGTTATCTTTTTTAATTGTTTTTCTAAAGTGATTAATAATTTATCTTTTTGTATGGCAATACTTATGCGATTTAGTAATTTTTATTGAAACCAGCCCTCAAAATGCGCGCAAAATCAGTCTAGACAATATAATAATTAAATCTTTCAAAATTATCTTAAAAACAGAAAATCAATTAAATATCTATTTTCCAAAATACCCACTCTGCCAGGGATATCTTTCAAAGTAAATTTTTTCCACTTTCTTTATTAGTTTTAATAATTCATAAAAATAATAATCCAAAAAGGAAAATTAATCTTATTAATCTTTAACCTTACTTTCACACATTACTAACACAAAATTGATTAATATATTTGAAATCTAGGATCTAAAGAGGATTAAGTATCTGTGATAAACATATTTAATATCTTTTTTGATAAAAATGAGTTCTTTGAAAAGTTAAACGATCTCATCTACAAATCAACAAAACAGCTAAATCAACAGTAATAACATAGAAAGTGTTAATTAAAAGACAATAATCAACCCACAATTAAGCAAATCTACTAGAGACAGTCAAGAAAATCGCCAATCAAATCCAACCTAAAACCAAAGTAGATTAAAAGAAAATGATAATAAGAATCTTTAGATTGTTCCAACAGGAGCAGAGGCAATGTAAAACTAACCAATTCAAGGTTCAATCAGAGCAGCAAAGCCTATTAATCAATCAGTTGAAAATTCTGTCATTAAATAGCAGCCTTAGACTGTTGAATCATTCTCTCAAGGGTCTCAACTTCAATCACAGATCTCTCCAAACCCATCGAAACCTCATTATAGAATTTTAGTATTAGGAAAATCTGGTGCTGGGAAAACAACAGCGATCAACATGTTCTTCAACCAGGCGTTTTCTAAGCAATATGAAGATGAACGAATAATTGCAATCACTCAAAAACTCGATTTAAATTTACCAGAAGGGTAAATTATGCATTATGTTCTCTAAAATAACCTGCCACAATTCAGATAGTCCCAATCAGATACACTCAAATCTTCTGCAGAAAGCCAAACGACAAAGTGTTTTAGCTACACAATAGTTTAGGATTCTTATGAGATTTCCTTTATCGACACGCCAGGGTTATGTGACACGGATGGAACTGACAAGGATACAACAAACTTGGATTAGATCAAATCAGCTATTTCGAGTATTTCTGATATTGATTTTGTGCTGTATGTTCATCGTGCAACCGACTTAAAGAAGAATAGTCTCTTGACTAAGTATGTTAACACTCTGAGACAAGAAGTACTACCTAATAATTTAAAGAATAATTTCATTGTGTGCTTCACAGGAGTGTTTAATCCGTTGAGGATAGAAGCTGCCATGATGCTCTAGGATATTGGCATTTCAACTGAGTAAAAAATAGCTTTTGAGAATGATTGTCTCTTGCCGTAATATATTATGAAAATCGAGGACAGCGCAATGAAAGAGCAGTATGTGGAGATATCCTAAAAGTTCTGGAAAAGCAATAAAAAATAGTATGACAAATTAATTTCAATG
>Ga0302271_10004039_pt1 | contig 11933 bp, 9 predicted proteins | sample III_Bog_N1_1_FD_198767 | JGI IMG/M metagenome (GOLD analysis project Ga0302271, IMG submission 198767) | Peat permafrost microbial communities from Stordalen Mire near Abisko, Sweden - III_Bog_N1_1 | ecosystem: Environmental > Terrestrial > Soil > Wetlands > Peat | place: Sweden: Abisko... | reverse complement strand
TTAACCTAAATAGCTCCCGAAAATAAAATGATTCAACAAGTCGGGAAGAAGGATGTCGAACTCAGTGAATTTCAAAAGGTATTCGGTGTTTCATATGAAAATCTTGATAAAGACGAACGATATTACTTCCTCACGCTTCTTGCTCTTAAACACAGTTTATATACCTTCTCTAAGCGTAAATTACAATCAATTTGTTTATTATGCATTTTTGAAAGAAATGTGTCTTAAAAAATAATGAATCTTTTGCAAAATTTATTTTTATTATGTCAGCTCTTGAAGAAGATGATCTTGACAGATACAATTCCAATCCTATTATTAACACTCAAACAACTATTGGAGGATTCAATAGATCTTTTATAGGTAAGTTCTAATCTTTTTCAGATCATATCTATGAAGGTTTCTGAAACTAATCTTGTTTTGATTTTTTTTTCATTTAGGAAATACATTTAAGTATCCTATTACATTTTAGCTCTTCGGTTTCGAAGATATCGCTTATGGAGTACGTGCAACTTTCGCAGAGCTAGAAAGCTCTTCTGAACAAGGTGTATTCTTTATCGTGGATGGGTAAAGTTGGGCGAAATTCAAGAGGTAAGAAGATCCAAATGCCAAAAAAAAACGATCTAAAAAGTACAAGGACGAGTTTGGAATAATTAAAAATTACGAATTAGCGAATGTATTAGGATCAGTAGGGTACCAACTACTCGAGCATTCTCTCAGTTTTCGAAATTAAGAGCCTCCTCTTCCTCCTTAGCTCATCGGTAAAAAGCTGCTTTCAGGAATTGTCTCCAATACAGACAGACTAGAAAACATCGTTTCCCTTGAAGAAGTATCGAATTATCTTCTTGCAATTTTTTCATGAGAAACAACTAACAACTTAATTAGCAACTCAGACATAACTAGGCAACATTTCTTATTCAAATACATCTATACTAACAAAAATTAAATTGTAGATTCTAAGATTTATCTTTCAAAATGTTTAAAAGACATTGTTTTATATTTATATAGTAGTCAAATTGTAATAGTTTAAAAATAACTATTCATTTACATCATAAACAATATGGTCTAAATCGCGTAGAAAAGTCAACAGTATTCATTATGTTTTTACACTTACAATTATTTTAATAAAAGAGAGAACTTGCAAAAATCTGAGAGAAATGGGAGTGAAATATAAAGAGAAATTGTTATGGAAGAAAGGGGGAAAGTTGTAGAGGGCTGCAGAAATAACAAAAGGTGAAGAGGTGTTTGAATTTGGTAGATTCAAGTTCAATAAAAAATATACTGGAATGATAGGGAAAGGTAGAGAGAAGTGAACTGAGAAAGAAAGGAATTGTGCGTGAGAGAGACAATTCCAGAGAGATGTTATCTTGGGAAGAGGATCGAATTTTAGCAAACAAAAGAAAAATAGCAGAAAAAAAGTAATTTATTTTAAGGAAAATAAATATTTTTATTGGAATTCATAGTGAAATTGCTGGAAAGATCCTTAGGAATTTGAAAGACAAAAGTGAAAATGTAATTATCTAGATAAGCCAATATTTATTAAATAACAATAACAAATGACTGAGAGTCTCTTTGAAATGACAGAAATAGTATGGCAATGGAGAGAAGAGAGATAGAAAATTTCTAATATCTTTTGAGGAAAGCATAGTGTCTATGATTTCTTTTTTGATTTTTGGAAAGAAAAACAATAACCACATCAAGACTTTTTGTCAAAAGGTAAGACTTTTAGTCCAACAGAAAACAAGGAGAGTTTGAGTTATTATTTGGATTGACTGATATCTGCTTGTCTTTCTATTAAAATAAATAAAAATATTATTTTGTCGGGAGAACCATATTATTCTTATTATTTTTACGCTTGTACAATTCACATATTGGTTAAATTATCATTATTTTGACTACAATATGATAAACAACTGATTTACGAAGTCGATATTAGATGGGTAGAAAAACAATCAAAAGACTGGAAGGAATTGGAAAGATGATTTATCTCTTATTTTTTGTTATTAAACATCTTCTTCCCCTCATCTTAAAAGAAAAGCTAAATTTATGCTATGTTATTTTTATTTAAAATAAGAAATGAAATCTGCAAACTTGCTTGAAAATTTTCATAATTAATTGACGAAACAAATAAAAGGAAAACAAAAACACACCTAAACCTAATCCTCTCAAGAGAGTTAAGAATAAATGAATTGAGATTCATTCTAAATAATAGTGACTACTCCATCATCGAGCAATCACGCAAATGAAATGACAAACAAAAGGTACAACTTTATTATCGATTTATATCAAACCCATAACATCCCCATAGCAATCATTATTCGTTTAGCCTCTCTTTCATAGGGGCTATTCAGTTCGATTGCTAGATTAATCCATAATGTTCAGTCTCTACTTTATAAAGTGAAAGAAGTTTTCATGACACATTCACTACTTTGATAGAGGCAGGATACATTATTCAAAAATAAAATGTTTTAGAATGAAAATATTTTCTTTGGAATTTTCTCTTATCTTAATTGTTTGTTGTTGTTGTAGCTCGAACAAAGAAATTAACATCAATAGGAGATGAATCAAAGAAGAAGGTGACATAATTTGGCTAAGAATGCCCCTCCTTAGAAGACTACTAAGAGAAAGAGTAATTCGCAATACAATATCGAAAATTTCTTTTTTTACTCATTTTCCTAAATGCCTAACAAAAACAACCCCCCTATCCCCCCTTGTCCCCTTAGTAACCTTCCTCTCTTGAGTTAGCGGCTTTTCTTTTAATGGAAATGCAGCATCAGAAGGAGGATACATCAATCCAAGAGGATTTCGCTGAGCATGAATGTTTAATCACTATTCTCTTATAGTAGCTAGCCTCTTTCAAGTTTTTACAGATACAATAACTTCTTTAACTATGTGTGTTTTTGCATCAGCAATGAAAGTTATTTTTCAATTGTTAATAGTCTTCTTTTTATTTCAAGAATAACATCTCGCAGGAAGCTTAAAAGGAGGGAGAAAGATCTCTTAATGAAGTCATATGGTCAATATCAGGAACACATTCAACCTAGCAAGATCACTAACCACAGCTTGAGAAATCCCTAAATAGAAAAAACCATCATGGATTCATGTTTTCCAAAGTTTCATTGGAGAGAGAGAGAGAGAGAAAAAAAACTATCTTTTACCATTTATTATTGGAAGAAAGCAAAAACATAGTTATATTTTCTGTGTATTCATAGAATAATCTAGTATTTAAACTCTCCTAACTCATCTTCTTTTGGATTAATCTCTCAAAGCATCTTAATCGATTTGTATTTTTGCATTAGAAATATTTATTTCTTTTCAATCAAGATATTTTCTTTTTTCTCATAATTTCCGCATTCAGGTTTTTGGTTTTTTAGGCTCCTTTTTTTTGGAATATTTTAAAAAATAACGAATATATTTTTTTATTCACAGTTTAAGGGGGGATAAACAAAGAAAGATACTCTTTCTCGGCAGTTTTAACCACAAAGCAAAGACAAGTGAATAACACTACAACAACAATAATCAACTAATCAATAGGATTGATCCTCCATTCCAATAATGTGGAGCATGGAAAGTAGCATATTAATTGTGTGCATTGTATGCTTGATCAGTCTATTCTATGCTCTCACACTGACAATCATGCAACACAACAGCAGTAAGGAAAACAAACAACAACAAGAAGAATCCTAATCACAACGACTATCGATTCCTTCCTATTATCTCTCTAAGTACCTTGATTCCCTTGCTTAGCTATTCAATTATATCAACTCAATATTCCTTTCACAATTCTTCATCTCCTTAGCTAAATATACTATCATTCTCGCTGCTGTGTTCACACTAGTTATCTTGTCCTTCGCTGAAGATTCCCTAGGCAAGCGATGGGTAGCTTTAGCATTTCTCTTAGGAATAACTGTTGGATTCGTTTCTTCAATGATCGCTTCATATGCATTCAGTGCAATGACAGTTAAACTAGCTGCGGATATTCCCATCCAAGATGCATAGCAGTCACAATAATCCCCTCCTTCTTTCCCTTTCTTAGTGATCACCTTAGGGAATATTCTCCCTAGTATCTAATTGCTAGGTCTTCTCATCATCACTTGTACATACGCTAACTACTATATCTACACTCTATCCGATTACTTCAAGCTTTACCGTGATATCTTAGGCTACAGCTTAGGTTTAACTCTCATGAACTTCATCACTAGATTATCAGGGTATAATCTACAGCGCTCAGCATTTACCTAAATCCTCTCACGCTAGTACACTAGCACTGTTCCATCCGGGGAGATCCTAGGAATCTCCATGGATTTGTCTTCATCGATGGTAGAGTCAATATGTGGTATGCTGATCATATCCTGCATGTCACCGTCATTCTACACTCAGCCTTAGACTCTGTTCTTTCCATTTTTGGTCTTTGCTGCTGCGATACTTGTATCTATCATCCTCCTTGGGATCTACTACTACACAGCGTTCTTTAGATCTAAACCAAATAAACCTGCTTTTTCGCATTTATCCATCTTGGTCATAGCATAAACTTCAATAATGTCAATCTTATTGTATTTCGTATGCTCAGTATCCATCTCCGAAGTAATCTACATAAACAATACCTACGTTCATCGCTATTAAGTTTTCATTAGTGCTGTTCTAGGATAGGTATTATCACTGATTACTATTCTCTTGGCAGGGTATTAATCTGCCAATAGTAGAAATAACTCTAAAACTACTTCAATCACGATCTAACAGCAATACATCAACTCAATCATCCCTCTAATTGTTCTCTCAGCTTTTGCGTATTTATCTTATTACGTGTCAGGGATATTAGGGATTGCTGTAGCAGCACTTTCAATGCTTAGTGGTATACCCGGTTTCATAGCGATATTTGCTGTACCATATGTCACAGAAACAGCCGTGTTACTTAAGGATATTGCATAGGAGAATAATAAATCAAATTAAGAAAACAATAAGAATTCTATGTCGGACAGCATCACTGAGGGCACTACTAATCCTTTCTCATCGTATGAATGCTTTGCATATGCTGGAAACATCTTTATGATCGTATCAACCATTTTTAATTTCATCTCCCTGTACATCATCTTCATCGAATTCGTGAAGCATATTTATGCTAGCAGTAACATAGATGGTTGGCCTGGTGTGGACATAACCAACGTATCTTCTCTAGGCTCCATGCTGATTGGGCTGCTACTGCCATTTATATTCGTCACTCTTACTAACAATTCCATCGAAAAAACAGCCAAAGCTAACTTAAAAGCTCAAAAGATTGGGGAATAACTTCAGCAACGCCTCCCAGCGAGAAATACGTGTCCTGGCTCTACTTCTTTTCCTCAATCAACTGAAGACTAATCGCAGATACAACTCAGAGCAGTCTGTAAAGCATCCATAACTGCAAGTTTAAGCTCAATCACCTGGCCTCTCCTCATTGTAGTTGGTAATTTTTAAACACAATTTAATTGCAAACAATGAACAAATATGCTTATTATTTGTTTATTTCTTCCTCCAAATAGGTGTCCCTTTCATACTTGGGACATTGATTGGCTCTGTGGCTGTTGCAAGTTACCTTCCTGGTATGCTTGTAGCTAGTGTATCATTTTGGATTTAGAATTACAGCACATAGAAACGGTAATTCAAGGTTATTTTGGATCAGACTGGCTAGCAAAAAGAACAGATAACCTCCTTGAGCTCTTCCACTTCGAAGGCTCTCCCTTTGGATTTTACTACGCCAACACTGGGAGTATTGCTGAAATTTTCAGTGATTTTCTCCTTGATTTTTGCTAAATTCTTCTAAAAAACTGCATTTTTTCATTGCAACTTCTATGATTGCTCTGATTTCTGTGCAATCTGACTAAACGACTTTTATGAACAATTCAGTAAAAACAAGTTTAACTTACACAAGCCTGGCTCCGTTCTCAAAAGAAGAACTATGGAAGTGTTTTGAATCTTAAAACAATGATTATTTTCATTTATCAATCAGCTGCAATAAAACCGCTATTCATATTTTTTATTTTTGAATGCTATCTTAATTCATCTGTGTTTATCATCTTGTTTATTCTTTTCATAATTTTATTATTATTATTATTCGAACTTTGCAATCAAATACTCTCTTTTGCAACAACAACAAAAAACACACTCAAATAATTATTAATATTGTCAACTCCTTCATTCACCACATACTCTTACTTTATCTCTTTAAAGGAATTCACTCCTATTTAAAATTCTGAGAAATTAGGTTTCCTAATTTTTTCAATGTAATTTAAGGGGATTTTAGACAAATCACACTAATTTTGAGCTTATCTCTTCTTTAAACATAATTCTTTATGTTTCTTTCAAACTGCATCAACAGCGACTACAACAATAAGCCCAAAAGTATCACTTAAAATCATTTAATTTAACCTTTAGCAACCTATCCATATGATAGCCACCTCTCTTCTATTGCCAGTCTAAGTTTTAAACGAATTCACTACTATTATTATTATTACTCCTTTCTGTTGAGTTATCCCTAGATTCCTCCTCTCTTTTGGAATAAGTTTGAAAAATCAAATGAATCAATTCTGTGTTAAACTGCTCAGGAAGGAGTGTTTTTTGAACTCCCCCTAAGTATCTCTCAATGTATCCTTTTATCCCACTTGACAGAAACAAAAAGAGGCAATCATCAATCAGACTGAGTTTGGCTTAATATAAAACACCAATTGGGGCTCGTAAACCATTTTCCAAGATAAACAAAGGTAAATCAACGAAGAATATTGCGTTCTTCGGCTTGGAAAACAAACAAGCAGCAAGCAAAAGCAAAAACTACTTTATCTAGTGCATTGCCATCGCTACTGCTGTTATTTATTGAAAAAAAGACATAGAAACTCTAAGACGATCATATTTATTCATGAGTGATAAAAACGATCCAAGTGAGAGTAGTAATAGTAATAATAATATCAATAATCTTAGTGATCTTAATAGCATTAACAGAAGCAATAATAATGTGAATAAAAAGAGCATGAAGTCTAAAGCTATGATTGCCTTGAAGTCTAAGAGCTTTGTAGTAGAGTAGACTGGCAACCTGCAGCTTCACATTTAGGAGCCTTCTCAAACAACAACACCAGAACAAACACAGTAATAAGCAAGAATAGCTTTAATATCATTGTATTAATGAATTAAAAAAAATAGATTTTTTATGGAACTAGAAATGGGGAGGATTTGTGATTGATTTCTGTCTTGATTTTCTTCATATTTTGAAAAAACACGATTGTAAAAGAAATTATAGAATCTAAGAATTGAAACCCTTTGTTGATTTGTTAAGAATCGTTCAGAGCGATGGGTAGTAGCTCATACAGATAGACTAAGAAGAAAGAAAAGAACAAAGGCAATAGGAATCATAAGAATATCAGCAATAGTAGGAGATTCTCTTCTAATAACAGAATTAGTATTATTATTAGAACTACTAATAATAATAATATGAACAACAACAACAATAGCTATCTTCTCCCTTTGGTCTTATTTCAAATAGTTAGATGACTCTGCCTGGTAGTTATTATCAGAACTATCCATTCATTGAATAACCTCCTATCGTTTACATACCTGCTTCTCCGCCAATGAACTCAATCATTCAGCCGCTAGGAGGATAATCCTAATAGACCTTTCTAAACCCACAAGGGTAAATAACTAATAATATTGAGGATAATTCGCATGAAATCGTTGAGTTTTCAATTATGTTAAAATTTTTTTATTATTATTCTTATTTATTTTACATTCATTTTTTGTAAAAATCTTTGAATTAATTAGATCCAATCCCAGTAGAAACTCCAAGAAAAGCAACAATCAATGTGCTTTCAACTCACCTGCTAAAAAAAAGAACAAATAAAACCAAAAAAGTGGGCAAAAAATTATTAACTCCTCACCAAACAACAGCAACAGCAATAATAACAACAATAATAGTACGCCTTTCTATTAGAACACCGCCCCCAATTTGACTCACTCATCAGCTAAAAAGAAAAAACCCTCCGAGAAACCTATTTACATTGAAAAGCAAAAGACCACCCTTTTGAATGAACTCCACAAGGAATCCCCTATCAATATCAAAACCAAATCCAAAACCAAGCAGACTCCTATTCCCAGCCAAAATCCCGCCAGCTCTTCTTCTAAATCCAAACAAAATAAATCACATCCAATATCCTCCGAACTCTCCCCCAGCACGGACACAAAACCCTCCTCACAATCTCTCCCTGCCCCTCCTATCATTAACAACTTCCCATTGTTCTACCAGTCAATCCTCGACTAGATATTGTAATACGCTAGGATCACGAGATAACTCACTGAGAACTATGATGAAAACAACTCCAAATCCCTCCAAGAAATGTATCGACTCTGCAGAATGAGTTAGCAAATCTTCGATGACTGCATAAGCCATTAAGTCACGATCTACGCATCCAACTCCAATTACCATTTCGCCCTCCTCGAGATCCTCGAAGAAGGATCATCATCTTAGCAACGTTATATTATCGATATCATGAGTGCTAATGCTGAATCACTCTGCAAGACGCAATACGCGCATAAAGTCTTAGCGTATTGCTTCAGAGCAGCGAAAGAAAGAGCCAGAGATGATAATGATGATCAGCGATACCGCAAACTAGTTGAGTTAATTATTAAACGAGAACCAAGTAGCTTCATAACAATCTAAAATAATAAATTTGGTAATTACATCATTGAAGAGAGTCTACAGTTATTTGCAGAAGACGACATACTCAAATTATTAGAGCTCATCAATAGCACAGTAAGCATAAACATACACATACATCATACCTTCAGACTCTACTATTTTTATCTTATCTTTTACATAACCCTTTTGTTGTCGTTGTGATGTAAGTTGGAAGAATGCAGTTCGGATCCTAAAATCCTTGAGTTTATCAAACCATCTGATCTTCAACCAGCTGAGGAACCCAATTTCTCTCCTTAATACGGTTGCTTGATCCTTTAGAAGCTCATTAAAATATAATCCAAGCACTCCTCCTAGGCCATTCAAGATCTAGCGAATTCAATAATCAACAGAGTGATTGAATACTCCACAGCCTTATCCGAATTGTAATTCTTTAATTACGTAATTCAAGAGATTCTGATGCATGGGAGTGAATCGCAACGCACAAGGATATTTGAGATATCCTTAAAGAGGCATTCCGACTATCTATGCCTTTAGCGATTTAGTAGCTATGTCGTTGAAAAGGCGATCATGGTCATGACAGAAGACTATAGGAGAATAATATTCTTCAATATTTTCTAAGTCAGTGAAATTGCGATTATGAAGAGACTTTGGGAGAAGGAACAAAGACAATTCATGGAGGTGAATAGCAGGAATAAAGTGAGTATGCATTTAGGGAGACCGGTCGAAGATAGATTTGCGTATTTGATTGAATTCTATGAATATTATGGGATATCGTTTGAGGGTTTCTGCGATGTGTTTCAGAAAGATAAAGGGAATTTTGTAGTGCAGTCACTGTTTTACTGGGGAGACAATGATGTAAGGAGGATTATTTAGACTGTCGTGATGTCAGTGCTTGAATATTAGCTTGACTAATACTCTGAATTAAGTAAGATAAAATGACAGGAAGTTTTTTTTTATTTGGGATATTTTTATTCAAAAAGGTAATAAAATTGCGAGGTTCATACAGAGAGTCATGCAAAGGGAGCAGGAGGATGGTAGATACATTGATTAGAATGATATTGTCAAGCAACCTCCGTAAATAATTTAGATGGCAGACAGTTCTCAATTTGTTATGGTTCCATAGCCTGATAATTACCATAATATTTACAATCAAACACAGCCAATTACAACTATTGACAGTTCTCAATTTGTTATGGTTCCATAGCCTGATAATTACCATAATATTTACAATCAAACACAGCCAATTACAACTATTGACAGTTTCAAGGGTGAACAATAATAGTAATAATAATAATAATAATAATAATAATAATAATAATAATAATAATAATAATAATAATAATAATAATAATAATAATAATAACCTAACGATAATGTATCAGTTCTAGAAGCAAAGGCAGAGATAATTGAAAGAATACCAGCTAATCCATAGGAATAGGTTGCATAAACAAATTAAAAAGAGGAAGAAGAAGAAAAGAAAAGCTAAGATTAGTAGATTAGCAATGAAGAAAGTAATTATAATACCAGTCATGTTACTAAATCTGAGGTAGTTAAGCAACTAGCAAATCTCCAGATTAATAAACAATACTCTTTATCAAACCAATAATAATAGCAATTTACACAGCAGCAGCAGCTTTAAATTCCGCAAGCATTCGATGCACAGCAGCCATAATTCTATCAAATACAATCCCCTTAATAATAAGACTAATACCCATATTATTCTTACTACTATTATCCTTAGTAACCGTAATTCTTTTATGATTAGCAGCCTTTGCATTATCAGTATTAGTAAGAATAGCAAAATCTTACAGTTTCATTGCAATTCTATCAGCAACAACACTAATAACCTTATTAATACAAGCCTTCATCACCTCCTGATTTCGAATAATAATTTACTAGATACAAGAATCTCCAGTCATCCAAGGATTTCTAGGACGACAACAACTATCATCATCATTCAAGAGATAGTCTGAGCAGCAGCGGTGGCATAGATGATTATCGAAGAGCGAATAAGGAACCAATGTATGGTTTTGGCATGACTTCTCGAGAGGATCAAGCAATGTTTGAATTTTTCGATTAGCTTCTTGGTAATAACTTTAGAGAATATATTGAAGCAAAGATAGCATTCATAGTCAAGGATAAAGAACGATCAGTGGACTATTAGTTTATACCGATTATTCTGTAGGATAAGAGCAGCTATACAATTAGCAATAATACTATTAAAGGGTAATTATAAGAGGAACACAAACTATCTGAAGAATAAGGATAGGAAGAGTAACAAGGGCATTATTAGCAGAGTTTTGGTAAAAACAACAACAACAAACGATAGAGCAGTCATCAAAAGAATAAGAGATAACAACAACACTAATAATAATTATTATAATAGTATCTAGGATGTGTGAATTAAAAGACTAATAGAAGAAGAATATCCAATGACATTAACAATATTCCAGGGATTACATATTATCCTGAAGAAGCTAGAGTCTATCTATATTTAAAAGCAGGTTAAGTTTATACGGTAAGCATCTCTAATATACAACCACAGTATCTACAGTGGTAACCTGTTATGGCGCCATATCCTACTGCTTAAGGGTATTAACAATATATGGAGTATCTACCATCTAGCATTGATCCAAATGCTATGATGATGCATCAATTCTAAAAATAATGAAACAGCCAAAAAAGCTGAATTTAAACACGCAACAACTTAACTTATTATACTTTATATTTTATATATTTAATATTTGCATTCTTCTCTTCTTATCAAGTATCTAAATCTACTATTTTGATTACATTTGTACAAGTTTACTTGTTAAAATTTGTCTTTTGCTCGTATTATTATCCTTTGCGAATTTAATAATTTTTCATCAACTCATGGAGGTTTTTTTACTTTTAAACAGTTTTCTAGAAAACAAAAAAAGTTGTCAAATATGTCTCAAATATCTATAGCATCGATTTGGAAAAGACAGTTACTTAAGAATTGTCTTTTGTTTTTCATAGTCCCCTTGGGAAGAAAAGTCATAGCAGCATTCTGTTTGTTGCCTGCTTTAACAATCTACAAAATGAATTTACAAGCTAGCATAATTAACTCTACCATTTTTTTTCTCTTTCAAAAATTTTCAGTTGACTGAGAATTACCATTAAAGATAATTAAACTGCTGCATTCGACCTAAGCGAAATTAAGTTTTCTTGGGAAAGAATCAGCAAATTATGTAATTTACAGAACTTTTCACTTAATCCCTAAAATTGTTATGATAATTGATTTATTTTTTTGACC
>Ga0302271_10004036_pt1 | contig 11942 bp, 8 predicted proteins | sample III_Bog_N1_1_FD_198767 | JGI IMG/M metagenome (GOLD analysis project Ga0302271, IMG submission 198767) | Peat permafrost microbial communities from Stordalen Mire near Abisko, Sweden - III_Bog_N1_1 | ecosystem: Environmental > Terrestrial > Soil > Wetlands > Peat | place: Sweden: Abisko... | reverse complement strand
ATTGTTCTTTTCTTAAAGGCTCCACAGATAGGTTGAGGGGCATTGAATTCCTACTTACTGTGCAGCTAAGAGGAAGTCTTCCCACCAGTTCCTTATCTAAGTCCTTGGAATTTATCTGTTTTTATTAATAGTTTTTTAAATAACAATAAATCCAAATGGAAGTGAATTGCAGATTAAAATTTCATAAGAAATATATTCTTACTAACGATTGTGGCTGCCTAAGAGTCTTCAAAGATAGGAGAATGAGTATTAGAGTTGAGCTTTTTCTTAGGAAGGTATTCTTTTGGAAAATCACCGAAAGGAGAGTGAGGGTTACGAGGAGCTTCTGGGATGCGCCATGCTTTATAATTCTTGTTAGCAGCCTATGCTAGCATATTTTTGAGATGATCTTCAACGATCAGCTAGGAGGCTACATTCTCACGCTTTGCGAGTGTTCCAGCAGTATTGCCGCCTTGAGGAATCTTTGGGAGCATTATGTCTTTGTGTTTTATTTGTAGTATATTTTCTTTAATTTTTCCTTTGATTTCAATTGAGATTGATGTGAGTTTTAATAAATCAACTCTTCACTTGTTTTGTAACATCCACCCTTTATATTCTCTCCTCGTTAGTTATGTTTTTAGGCACATAGATTCATAATTTCCCTAACTTCCATTCCGTCTGTCTTATCCTCAAAAATATTATTTTTTTCATATTGATTCTATTCATAGTCAAACTCAAAAATGATTCACAAATATCTCTCTCAATTGTTCATCTTCCATTGAATCTTTATTTATTTGAAATAAATTCTATTTTAATTTCAGTATTTTTTGCAAGCATTTTTAGAAGAAGGATATAAAAACAATTGACTTTTCCATGTACAATTTTTTGTAATGAGAAATCAAGAGATTAAGAAGAAAGAACTAATAGGTAAAGACGAAATTAATCGAAACACAAATTAATTTGAAGAAGAAAATAAACAGAAGGTAAATCTCATAAAAATGGTCAAGAAAGTCACCCAAGACAACATCCAGTCCAAGTTAGCTCTCGTTATGAGATCAGGAAAAGCCACTCTTGGTTATGCTTCTACTATCAAGGCTATCAGAAACGGTCTTGCTAAGCTCGTCTTCATCTCCAACAACTGTCCTACAGTCAGAAAATCAGAGATTGAATACTATGCTTCTCTTGCTTAGATCAACATCCACCATTATGGAGGTTCCAATGTCGAACTTGGTAATAAAAAAACCATTTTATTTTCATTAGCACTTAAAAAGATCTCCTTATTGCAATTGATCATTTGAAAATACCCCCAAAGCAAACTCATTTACACAATTGAGAGGAAAGAGGGAATGGCATATATGAGATGAAGGGATGAAACAATAATAGATCCAAAAGGAATAGCAATTTACTAAAGGATAAATAGAATACAATAAGCAAATATAACTTTATTTTAAAATTTAGAAACAGATTCTAATCCAAAATTTCTATTTTAAAGGAACTGCTTGTGGTAAGTATTACAGATGCTCCACTATGGCCATCCTTGACGCTGGTGACTCTGATATCCTCAAAACCGAATGAATGGGAAAAACTAAATGCGAATTATGATTAGTTGACTTGCATGTGTTATTCGTTGTTCATTTATTTAAATTGCTTCAAATCACTTTCTCAATTACATAACAACCTTCATGAGATATTTAATTAATATGAAGATAGTATGCCTTTGCAATTGGATACAATATTATTACTTATTAAACTAAGTTTGGGTCTGGAATAATGAATTTAAGAACTTCTATAAAATAATATAATAATGTCTCTCAACTATGAAAAGATGATAGGATAAAAAACCTCTCTTGACTTTAAGGATGGTAGCATCATTGAAAATTAAAGAAGTGATGAAAACATAAAGCCTTTAATAAGAATAAAAACTAATACAAATATGAATACAAAACCAACTAAAATACTAAATAAGAGTATTGCTTTTCAAGGTTTCTTCTATTTACATAAGTAATTTATAATAAGAAAGATTGAAAAAGATACAAGGAAAAGAAACATAGATTACTACAGATGTTAAAATTACTTTTTTTGTTTTGCTTTAATTGTAAAATCTATTTACTAAATATTTTAAATCTTATATTTATGGATTAATTTAATATTAATATCCATCGATTCCACTTTATCAGCCTTAGTAAAGAAATCACAAGTACTTGTTCAAAAATTCTTAGGAAATCATCAAAAGTTTTTATTATTATCTTGTAATAGTTTAGAAGAATAATGTAATATTTTTGAATACATCAAGTCTTCTTGGTCATTTATTAAAGGATAAAGTTTGATATTTAGCTTCATGTTAAGCAAAAGTTTCAGAAATTAAGACAAGACCATTAATTCCACTCAAATTTACCTAATTTTTCTATCTTCCTGATGTCTCTCGAGCTCTAGCTGAAAAAGCTGATTGCACACTCAAATTTTTAAATAGCTGCAAAAAATTAAAAAACAAACAAACAAAAATATTTCTCCTTTTATCTAATGGGTCAGTCGTCATGTTATGGACAGAAACCTAACAATAATTGTAAACACGAATTACATTGTTTTTTATTTCTGAAAAAATATTTGTTGCTTTTAGTCAGCAATCAAGCTAAAACACCTTCAGGAGAATCACCTACACCAGAAATGGCTTAATGCCATCCCACTTCATTGTTCCGCAAAAGTGAAGATGAATTGCTAAATGAAGAACTAATTTGCTCAATTTGTCTCAATGTCGTCAAAGACGCGGTAAAAGATCCATGTGGCCATGTTTATGGCGAGGGTTGCATAAAAAGCTGGTTGCTGAAGAATCCTAAATGTCCTTATTCATAGTAGAGCCTTGCAAGTTGTCAACTAATGTCTGAAAAATAAGTACGGTTAAGAGTATTGAGTGAACTAGAATCAAGCAAGAATAAGACTCCAAAGAAGGAGAAATGTCTGTCTATCCAGAAAATCAATTTAGAAATACGATGAAGATAAAGAGAGTTAAAAGCTGAACAAAATAATCTGATTTAAAAAAGAAAGAATGTAAATATTATAAACAGCGTGGTTAATAATTTCAACAGAATTAAATTCTTGATCTAAAGAGTTAGAAAAATTAATTATCATTTGTAATTATTTTGATAACTCTTTGGCGATTCAATTCAACTATTCCTACTAGTATCTACTATTTTATCAATGTATTGATAAACAAATCATAATCGATTTGTATTCTTTAGTGTTTGTTTAATTGAATGGTGTATTTCGTTTATTAAAAATATTCTTTTATAAAATTACAGAAAATGTTGTTTTTTCATTTGTTTTAATCTTAATAAATTGGATTATCTTGATAGCAGCGTGCTTAGATGTCAATCCTTTAAAATTTTCTTAATTTTCTTAATTAATATTAGCTAAATAAATAGTATTCAAAATAATATTAGTTTATTTTTATCCATTTTAGTGTAGAAATGAAAGATAGAAATAAAATATTATCTATTCTAAATTATTAAAAATTGCTAGTTTAAACTGTCTATATTTTAAGAATACTAATTACGTCTTAAAACAGACTGAATCAGCCTTTATGCTAATTGAAAAAAAAAATAAACAACAACTAAAATACACACTATTTTATCAAAAAAGAACAAGAAATATATTTTTAAAAACACTCAATGGGCAGCTGCTGTGGTTCAAAGCCTTAAAACAGTAAATTTCTTTGTTGAGTAGTAGCTTATTGAAAATGTTATTCTTGTTATTAAGATGCATAGCAAGGAGGAGGATAGAAGATAAACAGCAAAAAAATTATGAGCAACAAAAATAATGGTCTTATCATAGGAGGATCAGATGCTCAAAATGGCTAACAGCTTGATTAAGATGAAAGGAGAAGAAAGATTGCAGAGGCAGCAGAACAGAGATAAGAATAGAATAAAAATAAAGGACTTTCTAAGTAAGGAATTATTGAGATGAAGTTCAAGGAAAAGAACTAGAGGGAACTAGAAGAATACGAAAAGAAGAATGAAAACTACGCATTAAGAGTAAACAAGCATCTTATTAAAATTAAAATTGATTTATTTTTGTGTTTTGGATAAATAGTACAAATGAAGAGCAACAAGTCTAATTTCTCTTTGTTTCAAATGAAAACTAAAGCAGAATGCTAAAAGAATGAAGAAAAATATAATAAAGGATAAAAAGTCACTAATAAAAATAGATTTTTAGCAAGGAGATTAATATTTACGATAATAGAAGCAATTCTAACCCTCATAAGATCTTAATAGAGAGCATTTAATTTATGATTTAGACATGAATGTATTGTTCATTTTTTAAGCCCTTATTTTTTCTTGCTTGCTGCATATTTCTATAGAGTTTGTGTGATAAAGTCTGATTGCTTTTTTTAGATTTGCTAGCTGAGAGTTTCTTTTGCTCTCATCATTTTTTCTTCATGTTATTTTTTACTATAATCTTGGAGTGCTTTGTTCATCTTTTAGCCTTGCAATCGCGTTGTTTCCATGTCACTGATTGTGTGCTCATTTAACTAAAAACATAAAATGTATTTCAAAACTGTTGTTCCTTATTTTACTTTTTCAATCTCAATAAATGAAGTTAAACCAATTAAAATTGTATTTATCTAGCATAATAAAACTTTGCTTCAAAAACCCATATTTCCTTCAAAACAAATACAACTTGATGCTAAGCTTTTTGGTATTCTGAGAATTTATGAAAAAGGAAGAAAGTCGCCCAATTTCATATTTTTACATGAACGTATTGGTTGGAGTTTTGCTTGACAGTGTAAAGCTTGCTCATCATTTAGAGGAATTCTTCTTTTTCTAGTTTTCTCTCTTTTGATTTGACAGGATAGAGCATGAGTTAGCCATCAAGTCCTTTTTTCTCACAAAGACCTAGATTCTTCAAGCACTTACTGAAAAATTCATCGTTGTCTTCTTTCATCCACTGTTGCAATCATTTTTTAATTAGTTTTTTATCATTTTACATTATGTTATGTTACATTATCAATGTTAGCCAAACACTTTTTAGCTAATTCGCTGTCATCATCCATAAAAGGCACCATGTCACTCTGCTCATTCTCAGCCTTATTAATTTCTTCTTTAAGTTACAAGAACTAAAAAAAATGTCAGTAAAAGTTAGTTTGCTAGTCTCTCATTTCTCACCTTCTTGTCCATCTTCTTTCTTTTCGATTGCTTTTCTACTTTAATCTGATTTGTTAATAATTAATTAATCAATCAACTGATATTATCAATAATAAAGACAATTTGAAACTTTTTATGTCTGCTATTAATATATTCGATGAATAATATCCGTAATTTTTTCCCTTTTGTCATTTATTTTTCCTCATTTTTTCCCTCATTTTTTTAAGAAAAATGAAATTTAATCAACAATTTTTGCATAGAATATAAATTGGCAACGTGTAAAAAACTTAATTGATTTTCAGGGCATTCATTTCTCTTTCTAGAGCTTAAGGTCTTCAAGCTTTTGCCAGCATTAGAAATAGTCGTGTTCCACTTCCACAGCATCGTCCATAACAAATTTCGTGGTGTTGATGAAGTAACTGGTCTCAAACATGAAAGCTAGATTTCCATATTCATATCTGACTGGTTTGAGTTCTCCATTTGAGGCCTTATGGAAGACATCAGTTTCTGGTCCATGTGCTGTCATAATATTATGTAACGATCCACAGCCAGGTCCAAATCCTCCTTCTTTTGCATCATAGACTCCGGCAATATTTCCCATATACTCGCTCATAATATTTCTATGGAAATAGGGAGGACGGAAAGTATGTTCAGCAACCATCCAGCGAGGAGGGAAAATAGCGAAATCGCAAACAGCTACACCTGGCTCATCTGAAGGGCAAGTGAGAACTGTGAAGATAGAAGGATCAGGGTGATCAAATGACACTGTGTTCATCGCATTGAAGTTATCCAAGTTGTATTTGTAAGGACTGTAATTGCCATGCCATGCAACAACATTGTAAGGGGAGCTCTTCATGGTGCTCTCAAATACTTTGCCTTAGAATTTGTTCCAAAGTTAAAACTCTCCTTCAATGTTTTCATACCAAGCCAATGGGCACAAGAAGTCTCTAGGATTAGCCAATCCATTTGCTCCAATTGGACCTTAATATTTTAATTTAATGATTAATAATTGGTTTCAAAATAAAGAAATTAATTTTACCCAAATCTGGAATTTTGAAATGGCCTTTAAATACTTCACAGACGTATCCTCTTGCAGGCTTTTCGAGGTCAATTGAGAACTTGATACCTCTTGGAATTACGCAGATCTCTCTTTAACCAACTGTAAGCTTTCCGAATTCTGTTGAGATGAATAGAGTACCCTCCTGAGGAACAATTAAGAAATCACCATCAGAATTATAGAAACAAGTGTTCTCCATGTTTTTGTTGGCTGCGTAAAGATAAATAGCAATGCCTTATCTTAGCTAAGGGTCACCAGCTCCTGCTACTGTCACAAGAGATTCCACCCAGTTTTTAGGCTCCTCACTATAAGGAAGAGGCTTCCAACGGAGCTAGTTGGGGGTTGTGTGCATCTCATCAGCAGTGAGGAAATTGTTTTTAATGTATTTGAAATGAGTTGAGCCACTTGGTTTGAATGGTACATGGACTACCGAGGGTTTAATACGATAAAGCCATGAACGCTAGTTGCCTGCACGAGAAACTGTAAAGGCAGTGCCACTAAGTTACTCAGCCACAAGATTATACGGGCATTTCTAAGGCGAATTTTGTCCCTTTGGTAGGGCTCCAGGAAGTGCTTCAGTACATACGTGATTACCAAATCCTTCACCGTAAGTTAAGTTAGAGAAGTCTCTAGTTGGAGTTAGTTTAGTTTCCATTAGTAGTTTGTTTGATTGTTTCTTCTTCTTTTTAAGATTCTGTTTCTAAATATTTAGTCTCTTATTGATATCTTTTATTATTTTGTCAAAAATCAAAGCGCTTTTAAGCTCCACCAGGATTAAGGTTACGTCATCTTAGCCCTCCCATAATATTAGCTACCCGATAAATGATGCACTAAAGCTCGCAATCTCCCCTCATCTTAAGCATATTTCCTTTTCACAACAATATTAAACCATCTAATCTAAAAGCCCAATTTCAGCAATCTTTAAATATCTTATCATTAGCAGCATTTAAATGAAAGAAGGGATTGGTTAAAAATGATTTCAGAAAAAACATGTAGTCTATCGTAATTACAAATAATCAAATGAATGCAAATAAAAAGGATTTGCCTTACGGATTATCCTTGCGAATTAATTATTGAAGAATAGGGACTGACCACCAATATTTCAGCTGCCTATTTCTTAATATATTAATTAAGGATTCTGCAATTTCCTATTTGATAATCATAATAAAAAAATCGTTTATGTTAAAAAATGAAAAGAAAGGAGTCTACATGAAAATTTAGTCTCAAACTGGACTGATAACTTGGGAGACATTTTCATCACTCTTTGAATTCAATAAAGCAATATGTTTAATTTGCAGAATGAATCCAATATGAACTTGAATGTTGTATCCTTAAGCAATGACAAATCATAGTATTTAAAGAGCTCATTCAAAACTAATTTATATGAGAAAAATAAATGAAAAAGCCAATCTTTTTTATTAGATAAAGTGACAATAATTTGTTTATGAATTTTGTTGAGGAGATTTAAGTATCTCGGGGAATCAGCCAAACAAATATCTAAATGACAAACATAATGATTGGTATTTTAGTAGTTTTTAAGATAATGCAAAACTATGCGAGAGATTAAGGTACTACAAGAATAGATAGAGTTTGTGATGGAACATTTTAGGTAAATTGGACACAAAAAAGACTAATAAGAATTAAAAGAAAAGTTAATTAATAGGGATTGTTCTTTTGTTCAGCCTTTAATTTGCGAAGTATTATTAATTCCAGAGAGAGATCGACGAAAAGAACAAATCTGTAGAATAACTCGCGATTTCCGCGAAGGAAGGCATCAAAATGAAGCCAAAGGATACAATACAATCTTCCAAGATTCAACTAGACCTTCAAACAGATATTTTTGAGAAGCTAAGATTCAACCGATCCTATCCTCCTCTCACGGAGAATACTCGCTCCTTTTATCAAAATTTCATCAAATAAAAGTGTCTCAAGGAAGTAGATATCACTGGCTTCAAAGATATTGGAAAGAACTACACTGTAATAAATAAGAATAATTTCAGTTTAAGCGATTTCCTCGATTCTCTAAATTGTTGTTTTGCATATTCTAGATTTACGTTCTATTTGTGAAGACAAGCTACATCAATTACACAGTCGAAAGAAGATTCAAGCAGTTCAAAGAACTGAGAAGGCTTGTAAAAATCATGTAGATTTATTTGTTTAACATTCTTTTAAATGTAGTTGATAGGTTAGGAACACAAGAATCTACCAATTTTGCAAGATGTATTATTCAATCGATTTAGCAATGACACAAAGACAAAACGTCAAGTAGAGCTCAAAAGTCAGATTTTAATAGACATGTTATTATTCTCTGCAGATTCATAATTATTGATTCTTATTCTCATTAGGATTTTCAGATTACTTCGTAAGCCAAATCGGAGATGGGAAGTTTATCTTCCCTTTTCTTTAATTCCTAGAAGTACTGTGTAATAAACTTCCTGGTTTTAGTAAATTGACTGTATTTCTTTCTTTCACTAGAAAAATTCAAAGAAAAGAAAGTAGACTCCCTCCTTATTGCAACATACGTGCCAGTTGCTTCCAATCCACAACAAACCCAGCCAAAAGAAACTGAAAATTTCTTAATAGAAGCAGCACATGAAAAAAGAGTTCTCGAGCTACTTTAATAGATTTAGACACTACCCGATAACCGCAGGGCAAATCTCAAGTAATTAAAACTAGAATGGTTTGTTTTTTCATAAACTCTTTTCGTACCTGGAGATTTAATCTCATGAATTGTGCATGATATTATAGATTAATAGCTGAACTTATTGCAGAAAGCCCTCCAATAATTAATTAGGAATTTATTATTCACCTTATGAGGGTAAAGACAATCATAATATAATTTTCTTTGGTTTAAATAAGAAGAAAACATCGTTCAAACCAAATGAGAATTGTTTTTCAATGAATGTTATTAGGGTTCAAAGCAAGGAAAAATAGGGGAATTTAAGGGACTAATAATCCTTTGCAGTAAATTAAGTGAATCGTCTGATGCTTCAAAGGGAAAAATCGAACATAATTAGTGCAAACAAAACTTGGAGATTCTCAATGAACTTATGGAATGTGAAAAAAATCCAAGTAAAAGAAATAATCTATTGCTTGAACGTTGAAGACACAATTAAAATAATTTTCAACAATTATTTTATTTAACATACAAACTAGGCTATGAACTATTCTTGAAAGAATTCTAAGAGATGCCTATTGCTTAACTTGGAACACTCCACTTAGGTAACAAAGAATTAATTGTACAGTGGTGTGAATAATTTAATATTATAAACCAAACAAGATCAACACATCCTTTGCGATAAAGCCTGCAAACTGTAAGCACTAAAGCTGTTCTCCAAATATATTGAAGGACTTAAGAGAGTATATGGTTCTAACGATTGGCGAGCTATTTTAAAAAAATAAAAAACATTGGTAAATAAATAATTTTCGTACCATATTGTTGACAGTTGCTTGATTGAATTAGCTTTATCATAAGCTAATTATTGGCATATTTCCTGTTGTTTCTAGCGATTTAAAAAATAAGTTTATGAGGAATTGGAAGGGTTCATGGAGGGAAAGCAACTAGTTTTGAAAAAAATGATGAGTAATTCAGTTGCTCAAAAACCTGAAATTGTCTCCTGCGGAAAAATGACTCAATCAAATATGCTTAACTTCAGCTATCTAGATTCAGGTTTAATCACTTTTTTTGATAATAATATTTGATTCATAACTCGTTTCACATTCAACAGAAATTGAGGACAAACCTGCTAGAAAGCTAGGAAACTTGAAAGAAGTTCTCAAGGATTAGTTTATTAAGTGGAATACTGTCTATGACTTTCCAGAGAAATAAATCTCTCTTTAGCATGCTTTTCCCGCCTCTGATTTTGTTAAACTAACTGTGAGATTACCTTTGAGTGCTCCAGAATGCTTTCAATTGTTGATACACTAACGCAATGTTTGGGATAGTTTAGTAAGCTAAACTGAATATCTTTGAAAATATTATTTTTATTGTTTTTGAACAGTTAATGGCCAGCAAGAGAACTTAGAATTAGTGTCAAGAAGACGGAGATATTAAGCACATTGGAAGCTCAAATGGATTGAAGATCGTTGATACATATTCTTGGAGTTTTTCGAAGCGAATTAAATTTTATTTGGAATAAAAAATTGAAGTTGATGATGAATGCAGATTGATTAGTATTTTAAGATCTCCCTTTGAACCTTCAGTAGCATCCTCATAAGCTCTAGATGATATTGATTCTAATAATTCAGCTGATTGTTCAGTAGGTAAATGGGAAAATCTAATCTAAATAAAAGAGGTTGGATATTCACATAATAGTTCTTCTGCAAAGAGATGGGTTAGTTCAGCAAAAGAAACTGAAAATAACCTAAATAACCAAATATAACTACCTTCTTAATCTAAAGGGATCATCCCAGATTCAAAGCCATAAACTATCCCACAAATAGCTTGTAAAAGTGGATACATTAGTTGTACATCTGAGACACCGAGTGCTAGTAAGGATTCTTTTATTTGTGAGCAAGCAGAGTTTCTTCTTGAGGATGATTAAGATGATAGTTGCATTGAAAGAAAGAAAATTAGAGCATATTACCAGCCAAAAAAGCAAGAAGAGAAAGAACTTGAAGAATCCAAGAAAGAATCTGATAATGTTATTGAAAGTGATTCAAGAGGAGAACCTGGAGAATAAGGAAGCATTTCTATTTCCCAAGGAAGAAATACTCCTTTTTCTAATTCCTCCTATTCTTCAATGACCTGTTCACTTGAACCCTCTAGTATTAGCGGTTATTTCAAGAGAACAGCTTGGAAAAATAAAACAGAAAATACTAAGCCTCTTGGTCTGCCAATATTTAGAAAACTTAATTCCGATTCAGCGCTTGGAAACTCGAAAAATATCCCAGAAAACTTTTCATGCCCTAATACAGGCCACCGATTCAGCTTAAGATAGCTATCAGCAGCTAAAAAAAACAGCGAAGATTCTTCTTAGCACACTGATTTTGATAATTCAATACTAATTGACCCGTTTGAGATGCAAGAACCTTCTCCAGAGCAAAAACAGTAACAAAACCTAAACTAAAAATTGTTGGCGCCATAGCAAGCAAAACCAAACTCTATTTGCGAATCGGATATTACATTCCTATTCAACTTACTCAATTCAGAAGCTGTTCACTTCTTCAGCAAATTTATTGTTAAATACGATGATGATACTTTAATTCAAAACATGACGAGATTACTTGAAATTGCTAAAAAAATAAGGAAAGAAAGCTCATCCACAGCAGATTCTACCAAATTAGTCACTACAAATAGGAAGGAGTCCAATGAAAGTGAGCCTTCTATTGCAAGTGAATATTCATTATCCTAAGGAACTTATTCGACTGATAACTGAAATAAAAGAATGGAAATGAGGCAATGCCAAAATGATTGAAAAACCCAGAAACTGATGCTCTTTTAGAAATATATTTTGATAATAATAGTAATTTTATATCTCCTAAATTTCGATTCTTACTGCTTAGATATCTTTAATCTATTTCCAATTCAGTATATTTCATACCCACCCTTTATCAATCTGACCTCAGCTCTTTAACCATTTTTAATTTTTGTAAGCTTTTAATTTATTCTGTTAATCACAAAGATTCTAGCATAATTGTCATCCCTCTTGCCTGAATATTTTTGAAATGACTAAATATTCTATCTTTTTATCTTTTTAGTTTTACAAAAATAGCTTTTATATTTATGTTTTTGGAATTGCTGCAGGATTGCAGAGCTTTGTCATCGA